>JAEEGL015327563.1_pt1 | contig 45100 bp, 30 predicted proteins | sample 9134231 | NCBI WGS metagenome assembly JAEEGL01 (sample SAMN16246548, study PRJNA631951) | gut metagenome | biome: gut microbiome; feature: rumen; material: fiber-attached | host: Bos | place: Iran: Karaj | collected 2018-10 | reverse complement strand
TTCTCCTTATAGAGTTTGCGGAGGAGCTCCCTTTCCTCATCAGTCCATGTCTTCCCGAAATTCCTGTAAGAAGGGAGCATCTTGTCCACCATCTTCCGGTAGGCTTCATTATTCTCATAACGTTTCTTGTTGCCAGGAGACAAATGCTCCGGTGCAACAATGGGAACAGTGTAGGTTCCGGTCTGCGGTTCCGGTCCTTCCGGGAGGTCATCTTCTACGAAAGGAAGGATTTCCTGGGGTTCTTGTCCAGAGACGGCCTCTACGGTCTCAGTCATGACGGATTCCTCCGTCAGATTCTTACGTTTTCTTGGCATATGTGCATTGTTTTTAAGATGAAAAAAGAATTGTCTTCCGGTCTGATGCCGGAAGAGCGGACTACGCAAAGATAGACCCCGTGCAAGGATTACATCAAGCAGTGGAACAAACAAGGTGAAGAACTGTTTTGTAAAATCAAGTCGTTCCCAAAAGATACAAACCTGCACTGGAGAGGCCGTAGGGCAATCAGGCATAGCTGAAACAGTGATAGAATTAATATCAGCTTTTGCAATCTTCTTTCCTGGTAAAGGCTTGTCAGAATTACCGGCTTGCTCCCAAAATTCCCTTTCAAAGCATATCCTTATTCTTTTTTTGCTAACTTGCATACGCCAAACAAACTATTCCTTTCAATATGAGAAGAACCATAACCTTTATCATCGCCGCGCTCATGGTGATGAACACTTCCGCTAAAACTCTCAGACGTATAACGGTCGAGAACGGAGGTCCAGGGCCTTATAAGGCCGAAGTAGTCGAAGACAAGGGGCTGCCGGGCTATTCCATCGTCAAGCCAATTGACATGACGACAGCCGCAAAAGTCGAAGGGCCTCTTCCTGTCATCCTCTTCGGAAACGGAGGATGTACAAGGGACGCTTGGGGGTTTCTGAACTTCCTGACCAATCTCGCATCAAACGGATATGTCATAATCACCAACGGCAAATGGTCTGCGGAGCCTCCAAGAAGGGAGACACAAGCACCGCAGGGAACCCCTGCCAACTTCGACAGGGAAGCCATGATGGAGCAGTTCAAGAAGGTTGAGGCAGGGAATTCAGCGGACGCCAGAGACTATCTGCGTGCCCTTGACTGGCTCGCCAAAGAAGCCGTTTCCAAAAAATCCGAATACTTCGGAAATGTGGACGTGAACCGTACAGCGGCAATGGGCCAGTCCTGCGGAGGTCTGCAGGCCCTCATTCTCGGAACAAGCGGAGACCCCAGAATCAAGACCACCGTTCCTCTCAACAGCGGAGTGACATCCCCGGGAGACGGCCTCTCCGGAATGGTCTCGAAAGATGACCTTTCCAAACTTGCTTATCCGGTCTGCTATCTCATCGGAGGGAAAAGCGACATCGCTTATCCCAATGCGACCGATGACTTCAAAAGGATAAGCCATGTGCCCGTCGTTATCGCCAATCTCGAAGTAGGGCATGGCGGCACATACAGGGAGGAACACGGCGGCACCTTCGCCGACATGTCTCTCCTTTGGCTTGATTATCAGCTGAAAGGAAAGGAAGAGAACGGACTGATCTTCCGCTATTCACAAGTCCCCGCAAATCTTGAAGGGTGGACAATGACCTCCAAGAACTTCTCCGACAAGGCAGTACTCCCTCTTTACAATCAGAAAGCGGATGGTGATGAGGAGACCGTAGCCGTTAATGACTTCGGAGAAGCGACCAGATATACAAAGGTTTCAAATCCGACTTTGACGGTAAGTCTTCCAGAAGCCGACAAGGCGGACGGGTCAGCCGTAATCATATTCCCTGGAGGAGCTTTGGTCTCCCTTTCATGGGATTCGGAATTCAAGATCATAGCTGACTGGCTTAATGCAAGAGGCGTGGCCGCTATTGGCGTCAAATACCGCCTCCGTTCCTCATTCGGTCCCATGCCTTCTCCCGGTCAGGTAAACGCCCCTGAAGGAGGGCAGTCGAGCAAGTTCCTGTCCATGCAGGGGAAGATATTCGACTTCACGGAGCTGAAGAACGCCAACACCTCCCCTTCTGTCCCGGATCCCAATGACAAATCCACCGACAATGCGGCTGACGACGCCTTGCGTGCCATGGAGATCGTGAAGATGTACGCTTCTCAGTGGAACATAGACCCTACACGCATAGGATGGATGGGATTCTCCGCAGGAGGCGGTGTCGAACTTGCCGCTCTGATGAAAGCGGATGCTTACCACATGCCCTCGTTCCTTTGCTCAGTGTACGGTCCTTCCCTCATTGACATAACCGTTTCAAAGAACGCTCCCAAACTCTTTGTGGCGGTTCACGCTGACCATCCCAACGTGGCGGCCGGATGCATGGCCCTTTTCATGGAATGGAAGAAAGCCGGGATAGACAGTGAAATACATGTATACGGCGAATCGACCGGAGGATTCTTCGGTGGTATGGGAGGCAATACCGCACAGACCCCAACTCCAGAAGGAGTATGGCTGCAATCATTCTACAGCTGGATGGTGGCTAACGGCTTTGCCAAGGACACCAGATAAGCCTCACAGCTGACTGAATCTGAAAGAGCCTGCCTCACGGAAATCCCGCAAGACAGGCTCTCATTTTCTTGAAGCCCGGATACCTTACCAGATATTAGGGTCAGCTTCGGCAGAGTAATCGTTATGGGCAGTTTCCGTCCCCTCGGGCACAGGCTGCTGCTGGTACTCTCCGTCACCGGAGTTGTCCCATTGACGGGAAGAATACTGCTCTCCTCCTTCGGTCTGATAAGGACCGTCGGAAGGATAATACTGCTGGTATTGCTGAGGGCGGTACTGTTTCTTCTTGCGGCGGTTCACTCTGGATGTTACATCCTTTTTGAAGTCTTCCATCCGAGCGTCGAGATCCTCACCATCGTAACCCTGATTGAGAAGTTCTTCCCTTATCTGGGCCAACTTCCAGGCATGGTCCGGATTGACGGAAGAAACGCTGACAAGATCAGCGAAATACCATACTGTGGAATCCGACATTCCTGCGACTTTCGCCCTCTTGCAAAGGCGGTTGTACCTGTCGGATTCTTTGGCGGCCTTTACGCTGTCAGCATCCGAAATCAGCATTTCAGCGTATCTCTTCCCGTAGGGAAAACCTTTACCCCATCCTTGAGCGATCTTCGCACAATGCATCCTCAGCTCCGGGATAGCCGCTTCTTTGGCCACCCTGTAGCACTTCTTGAATGTAAGACGGAGTATCTCGGGATCGTTCTCGTATGTGACTTTCATCGGCTTGAGAGTATCAGCCGCGAATTTACCGGCCGCATCAGCCCACAATTGGGAGTGGCCGAGCCTCAGATAGAAATCATACCATGGCATGAAGTTGTTGGCGCAATACAGTGCGAAATCGGAGGCATTGGGAACCTCCTTGTCCACAGCTTTCTTGTAGCGTTCACGATATATCCTGCAGTACTGGGGAAAATAACTCTCATCATATCCCAAAGTCCTGTAGTGGTCGGTCAGTACGTCTTCCTGAAGCAGTTCCTGAACAATAATATTAGTCATTTGCTTTATAGCTTTTTATAGGTTGGCGATAATCGGTACAAAAGTAATGAAAAAAAGTACACGTTCACAATAGTTCATTTTCAGAATCGCCGAAAAATGAAGCACAAAGCGAATAAATCAATAAAATTATTTAGAACTTTGCACCTCATTCAGGGCATAACTTTTGAGGAGACACTCTTCCGGATGAAACACCGCAGCCTTCCATATTGGATTTTCGTGAGGATACCGCTATGGTTCATAGCGATAAGCCTCGGTATTGTCCTTGTTTTCAAATGGGTCCCCGTGACCTTCACCCCCCTGATGGTGACACAAAGCATCAAGTACCGCTCTGATGATTCCTTCAAACTGAAAAAGAAATGGGTCCCGCTCAAAAAGATCTCCCCTGAGATGGTGAAGGCTGTAGTAGCCAGCGAGGACAACCGTTTCTTCACTCATCACGGATTCGACTGGGAAGAGATCCGCAAAATGTGGAAAGAGCACAACGAACGCGGAAAGAAGATCCGTGGCTGCAGCACCATTTCCCAGCAGACGGCCAAGAACGTGTTCACTTTCGGAAGCCAGACCGGCCTAAGAAAAATCTACGAAGCCTGGTGGACCTTCCTCATCGAAAAAATCTGGGGCAAAGCCAGGATTATGGAAGTGTACCTGAATGTCGCCGAGACGGGTAAGGGGATTTTCGGTGCCGAAGCCGCGGCCAGGGAGTACTGGTCCACTTCGGCAGCTTCACTGTCCCGTTCCCAAGCCTGCGCCGTTGCCGCATCTTTGCCAAGTCCTCTCAAACGCAATCCTTCCTCCGGAAGCGGATACGCCAGAAAGAGAGCTGGAGATATCCAGGCCCTCATCCCGAAAATCGCCTACCCTGACTGGGTCGGAGAGAAGTGCGCAAAGAAGAAGTGATCTCCAATCCATTGTCATGATAGTATTTGAGGGAAAATGCATATATTTATCCCGAAAACAGTCTCCTTCATGACCGGAACACACAGAAAGATAACCGCAGCTATGGCACTTGCCGTCTGGCTCATGTGCCTGTGCGGATGCACTTCTGACAAAGAGCAGCTCATAAGAAAGCCGCTCAACATCGTGCTCGTCGTAAGTGACGCCCACTCCCCTTCCGTCATAGGTGCATACAATCCCGGCTCCTCATATGCCGACACTCCCGGAATCGACTCCCTTGCAATCGAAGGCAATCTCTTCAGCAACTGCGTATCTACAGGATGGGAGGCATGGAGACAGATAGAGGACAGCCTACCGGGAAGACTCCGCGAAAATGAATACAGGACTGCCTTCATAGGTTCATGGGACCATGAAGGGACTCCCGACCGGTATGACATGACTGAGGTGCTGGAAGGAAATGGTGATTATTATAACCCGATGTTGAGAAGGGACGGCAGGATTCTCTGCCGCGAGGGTTATGTCAGCGACATTCTTACAGGACAGGCAGCCGAATGGCTCTCCGAAAACGGCAAAAAGGACAGGTTCTTCCTCGTTCTTCACCATCATGCATTGAGCGGGACATGGATGCCGTCGACCGAGGACCTCGGAATGTTCAATGCGGAATCGCTGCCCCAAATGCAGGAAAGCGACACTCTGCTAGGAGATTTCGTGAAAAGGCTCAATGTCATATATCATCTGAAGATGGCCGACAAGAACGGAAAGGTCCACACTCCAGGGGAATCTTCACTCGAAAGAATGGGACGGGACCTCTACAGAAGGGATCTTCGCCCGTACGATCCTCTGGTTCCCGGAAGGATGAACGGATACCAGCAGAAGGAATGGGACAAGCATTATGACCCGATCATCAGCTCATACCGGAAAGCCGGACTCAAAGGTGAAGGGCTCCAGCAATGGAAATACAGCAGGTTCGCCGAAGATTATCTGGAGACGGCCAATTCCATTGACCGCAGTATCCGAGAGCTTCATTCAGTCATGAAGGAGAACGGTCTGCTTGACAACACTGTCTTCATATACACTTCGACAAGAAGCCTTACCGCTGAAGAATCATCCACAGTCCCTCTTATTATCAGAATGCCAGACTCCACTCCCGCTGAAAGCGGTTATGTATGTTCTAGGGAAGATATCTCCAAGGAGGTTTCTGACATGGACCTTTTCAGTACGCTTCTTGACATGACTTGCACGCCAAAGGACGGGAAGGAAGGCAAAAGCTTCGTCCCTATGATTCTGAAAAAAGCTCCCGAAAACGGGGACGGTTCTTCCAGGAAAGGTCTTTCAAGACTTTTCCGCAAGTGAAGGCATAAGCTCACAAACTGACACAAATCATTGACAGCCACTGATTGTAATGGTCAGTGGCTGTCATCAGTTCTCTGGTAATTATCTCATCAATACTTGTGCGGAGTCGAATCAATCTCTTCTCCTGATAGCGGTTTCTTGTCCATCTGCTTCCAAGCGTAGACTATATATGCCAGCACAAAAGGAACCGCGAATGAGACATAGAACATCGTTTTGAGCGTGAAAAGACTCGAGGAGGAATTCCGGATCGTAAGGGAACTCTGGAGATCAGCCGAGGAAGGATAGTAAGCCGTCCCGCTGTAACCGGCGATAAAGAATATCGAGAGCACCACCAGTACCGTACCGATCCCAGCGAACCAAATGCCCTTGAGTGACTTAGTGAATCCCCCTTTATAAATCCCGGAAAGCACTAAGACCACTCCGGCGAGGAACATCACAAGCACAATGGGCATATGCAGGAAATTATGAAGGTATTTGCCTTTTTCCATGAAGACCGTTCCTGAAGGATCAACTGCATACCCGGGACGGATAATGAGGATGACCAACCAGACCAGGAAGAAAACAAGGAAAGCGACGGAGAAATATCTGATGCATGAACGGCTGTGCGACACTATCTCATCGTCATCGACATTGTTCAGCACATACAAAGCTCCAAGGATTATGGCAAGGAACATTACCGCCAGGCCAAGGCAAACAGCATGAAGGTCTCCCAACGCTTCAAGACCGTGCAGAGGGTTGCCCCATACACTTATAACGGGAGCGGAACTTCCTATAATAGCTTCCTTGTTGACAATAAAATCAGATCCCGTGAAGAAGGTGCCTACAGCAGTGCCGACAAGGAAAGGTGCCAGTACTCCATTTGCCACGAGGAAAGCACGGAAAGCTTTGGATCCAAGAAGGTTGCCCTTCTTGCTGTGAAACTCGTAAGATACCGCCTGGAACACGAAAGTGACGAGTATGAGTATCCACACCCAATACGCTCCACCGAAACTCGTGCTGTAGAATAGAGGGAAAGATGCGAAGAAGGCCCCTCCGAAAGTGACCAGAGTTGTGAATGTCAGTTCCCACTTCCGCCCAGTGGAATTGAGAATGAGCCTTTTCTTCTGGTCGGAAATCTTCCCGGAAGCGAGCTGGACATTGGCTCCCTGTACGAACATAAGGAAGACCAGCAAAGCAGCAAGCAGTGATACCACAGCCCACCAGTAATTCTGCAGAAATTCATGTGTCATGACCGCGTCCTCCATCATTATTGAACCATTTCATCCACTTCCGGCCCTTTTGCGATCGCCTTAAGCATGATCCTTATCTCAATGACAAGGAAAAGGGCGAATACCGCCAGGAACAGGAAGAATGTAGTCATAACCGAACCTGTGCTCAGACTTGATACGGCGACGTTAACCGGCAGAAGCCCTTCTATGGTCCATGGCTGACGTCCTACTTCCGCGACCACCCAACCTGCCTGACCGCACAAATAAACCAGAGGGATGGAGAAAAGGGCGACCCAATGGAGCCACTTCATGGATGAAATCTTGTCTTTCCACAGGAAGAAGCCTACAACAAGCATCAGCAGAACAAGGAACATCCCCAGACCGATCATGATCCTGAAAGCCCAATACACGACAGGAATCTTAGGAATGACATCCTCCGGAGACTCCAGATATCCGTAACCCAGATATTCTTCATTGTCCCTGAATATCTTCAGTTGAAGCTGAGCCTCTTGTGGATCAGACTCTTTAAGTGCGCGATATTGTCCCAAAGCGTTGACAGCGATGCGTCCTCTTCTCATCTTCTCCTCCACAGAAGGGACGACGTTCCCTTGGTTGTCCTTGTATCCCGAAATAATGTCGTTGACTCCGGGCACATATCCATCGAATGAATGAGTTGCGAGGAAAGAGAGGATGCCGGGGACCTCCACTCCCGGGATTATCGAGAACGGGGCCCTTGTACCTCCGTCCATCAGTCCCTCGGAAGCGGCCAGTTTCATCGGCTGGTGTTTTCCCTCAAGTACTCCAGATGTGTCTCCAGACAGCATCGTAGCGGCGCTGCCGGCAAGGCCAACACATACCGCGACGACAAGGCTAGCTTTGGCGAACCTCACTTCCCTGCCCTTCAGAAGATACCAGCAACTCACACCAATGGCGAAGACCGCTCCGGTCATCCATCCGCTGAATACGGAGTGGAAGAATTTGCTTACAGCCACCGGATTGCCTATTACAGCCCAAAAGTCGGTCATCTCACTTCGTACCGTATCGGGATTGAAAGTGGTCCCCACAGGATGCTGCATCCATCCGTTGGCGACCAAAATCCAGTAAGCCGAGATGCATGCTCCGATTCCGCATAACCAAGTGGAAGCCAAATGGAAACGTTTGCTGACCTTCTCCCAACCGAAGAACATGACAGCAAAGAAAGTAGCTTCCATGAAGAAAGCCAGGATGCCCTCTATGGCCAAGGGCGCTCCGAAAATGTCTCCGACAAACCAGGAGTAATTGCTCCAATTGGTGCCGAACTCGAACTCAAGGATGATTCCGGTGGCGATTCCCACTGCGAAATTGATGGCGAACAGTTTCATCCAGTACTGTGCCGTCTTCTTCCAGAAAGAGTCCCCTTTGATGACGTACATCGTCTCCATTACGGCCATTATTACGGAAAGGCCGAGAGTCAACGGGACGAACAGCCAATGATAGGCTGCTGTCATAGCGAACTGCAATCTGGACCAATCAATTAATGCTGATCCCATGATTATCCGGTTATTAGCGTTATGTTATCTATCTTTTGCCTTCACCTGTTATGAGGATTTCCCCCTCCGGGTCCTCCGGGAAAGAGGACAATCTTTCTCCGACGGTCTCGCTCTTCTGCTCTTCGCTCATTCCTGACATGACCGGACGGAAAAAGAAAAGTCTCAGTATTCCGAAAAGGATCACCACCTTCAGGATTATCAGAAACCACAAAGGACGACCCCAGGTCATATTCCTGAAGCCGTCCCTGTATAGAGACCATATCCTTGTGAAAAGGTTATTTTTCACGGGTTGGCAGTTGAAGTGTTTGAGGATGTTTCCCCTTAATTCCTCCGAAAGTTAGGCACTCTCCACTTAAAAAACAACAGCCCGCGGAAAGAAAAGATTCACTATGCCTCAGAGAGGCACATGTCCATAAGAGCGGCGATACCGTCCTTGTCAAGATTCTGGCCGATGAACACGATCTTGGTCATGCGGTCACCGTAGAACGGATCCCAATCCTTGAGGACGGAAGGATCGCGTTTTGCAAGTTCACGGAGCTGGTCGTCAGGCATCGTAGCGAGCCACAGACCGGCATCACGTATGGATTTCTGGACTCCGGCCTGCTCGAAAAGATAGCACTTGTCCCACTCGTCATCAAAATAAGTCAAGCCCTTCGCCCTTATTATGTTCTTCGGCCACTTGGTAGCAACGAAGTGGTCGAACTTGTTGAGGTTCAGAGGGTCTCTCCTGTAGTACACGAAGGTTCCGATATTGTATTCTTCGGCCTCTCCTTCATCATCGTGGTGATGATGGTGGTGATGGTGATGCTCATGATGATCTTCATGCTCATCCTCGTCATGGTCGTGGTGATGGTGCTCATCGTGCTCATCATCGTCGTCATGGTGATGATGTTCTTCATGCTCGTCGTCATCATCGTCCTCGTCATGATGCCCGTTTCCTTCAATCTCATTTATCCAAGCTGCGGAAGTCGCCACCTTGTCGAAATTGAACATGCCGGTATTGACGATAAGATCCAGGTCCACGTCACCGTAATCGCACTCGATCACCTTGGCTCCGGGATTCAATGATTTGACTATATCATGCACTCTCTTCAGTTCCACAGGCTTCACTTCCGAGGCCTTGTTGAGGAGCACGATGTTGCAGAACTCAATCTGTTCGATAACAAGCCTCTCAAGATCCTCTTCTCCGATGTCTTCTTTCTTGAGAGCGTCTCCGCATGCGAATTCGCTCTGCATCCTGAGAGCGTCCACAACCGTCACGATGCAGTCAAGCACAGGAAGCGGTCCGCTGACATAAGGCGGCCTCATTGCGGCCACAGAGCAAATAGACTGTGCGATGGGAGCCGGCTCGCATATGCCGCTGGCTTCGATCACGATATAATCGAACTTGCGGGTCAGGGCCAGGTCATCTATCTGCTTGATCAGATCAGCTTTCAGCGTACAGCAGATGCAACCGTTCTGGAGGGCTACAAGGCTTTCGTCCGTCTGGTTTACCACTCCACCTTTCTGAATCAGGTCCGCATCAATGTTGACTTCTCCTATATCATTGACTATCACTGCGAATTTTATTCCCTTCTTATTGGAAAGGATACGGTTCAGAAGAGTCGTTTTCCCGCTGCCGAGATATCCGGTAAGGAGCAGGACAGGGACGTTCCTGTTGTCAAGAGTTATGTTCATGATAAAAATCCAAAAAACAGTTTTCCGCAAAGCGGACTGCAAAATTACTAATTTTCTGCTGACATTGGTCCCCTCGGGCGACGGGGATATCACAAAAGGGGCAAACGGAATGATTTGCCGCAAAATTGTTATAACTTTGTCAAATGCGGAACGATCCGCCCAACCACTAAAACTGTTTCCAAATGGAAGACGTAAACAACTCCGGACTCATTATCCTGCTCATCATAGCAGTCATTTTCTTCATTTTATGGGCAATCTATCTGATAAGATTCCTTTGCGCTAAAAGGAGCATCAGTAACAAGAACAAGAAACTGTTCTCACTCGTCAAAGACAAAGACGAAAAAGACAACCGCCTTTGGGAACAGGAAGGAACGGTCCGTAAGCAGGATGAAGTCATCAACGGGCTGAAAGCCGAGCTCAAAGCGGCATTGAACAAAATCGGTGCTCCCGCTCCTGCAGTTGAGCCCGAAGCCATTCCCGTCAACGGAGAAGAAATCGACATTGACGCACTTCCGGAGCCGGAGCCCCAGCCGGAGGTGCAGGAACCCTCCCACGCTTCAGAGAATTGGGACGAGTTCTCTGTCCATGATCCTGAACTTGAAGAAAGGATGATGATGCACGAACTTGAGGATATGGTGATGTCATCGAAACTTTTCCTGAATGCGGACGCCACGAAGGATGATGTCGCAGCTCTCATCAAAGTCGAAAGGAAACGCCTGGACACTCTGCTCAAAAACAACGGAGAGTCTTCCGTAGCGGACTTCCTTGGCAAGTACAGACTCGAAGAAGCGATAGCGAAGATAAGGGAAGTAAAACTCGACTCCAAGAACAAGAACAAGGACACAGAAGGTGCTGAACCTAAGAAGGAAGTCACCCTCGACGACATAGCCAAAGCTTCCGGTTTCTCCTCGGTGAGGACCATGAACAAGGCTTCCAAGCTACGTTACGGGATGAACATCCACGAGCTCAGGAAGGTAATAAAGATCTGATATTCTTCCTATTAGAATAGACCTTTCAAAAGGAACCATACAACAGGGACAAGCAAGGCCGGAATGTAATTGAGGGTCTTGCAGTCTTTTATATTGAGTATTGACAGTCCCGAAGAAATGATGAGGATTCCTCCGACTATGGCCAGTTCATTGACGAGAGTCCCCTGAAGGATCGCGGCAGAAGAAGCAAGTTTCGCTATCAAATAGAACGATCCTTGCCATACGAACAGTATAGGAGCCGCCAATATCATCCCTATGCCATAGGTGGTGGCAAAGACTGTAGAAGTCACGAGATCCAATGTGGAATTCGTGTAAAGGAAGGTGTTGTCACCGTTAATTGCGCTCATCACCGGTCCGACAATGGAGAAGGTCCCTATACAGTAAAGGAGACAGGCGGAGATGAGCCCCGTAGCGAAACTTTCCCCTCCCCTTTTGGCTATAAGTCTCTTTGTCTTCCCGTCCAGATCCAATGCCGTCCCGATTATTCCCCCAATAGCAAGGCTCAGAATAAACAGCACAGGGAACTCGCTCTTGGGCATGTTCTGAACGAACGAGTTGGCTCCCAGAGCCAAGGAAGCGAGACCCATGGCATTGAAAAGAGTCTTGGTATATTTCTCTCCGAGCCCTTTCTTGAAGAAAGTCCCTGCCAAGGTGCCTACTATTATGCAGCAAGTATTTACAATGGTTCCGATCATCGGGAACAAATATCATCAAAAAAAATGGAATACTATCCTATTTCTGTCTCTAGCGGAAGATGACCATATATAAACAACAGGAGGCAGCTCGTACGCCACCTCCATTGGGAACACAGGTCCCGCGTTTGGGATAACCCTTTCGGATCATCCCCTTTTTGTTCAAGCCTAAATCACATTAAAAAGATTGTCATGTGAAGTGCAGATGAGGTGTTACAGTTGTGAACTTACTGAAGAGATGCTAAACCTTAACTCTAAAGCCGAAATGCAAAAAACTGTACTATGTAAGCCCAATGCACAAACCTTAACTGTAAGATGTTCGCCTTGCCCAGCCTTAAGCCCCTGTTTCCGTCGACCCTACTTACTCTGCCATGTCCAATTAGTTAATAGTAATGTTTGCTTTCACAAATTAATTGCCCCCCTATGGGCACCCCCCTGTCGGGAAGTTCCAGCCACTCGCGCGGAAAGAGTCGAACTTTCCTGGTCAGCAAAACCCGCACGCTCGCGGACGTAGGTAGCAATTCCAGTGGAAACCCACTATTTCCACAATACCTACTCGAGATACTGCTATACAAAAATAATAATCAATTCTTTAAAAACAAATATCCGAAGCCGGAAAAGGTCCAAAATCATAATAATTTATTAGCCTTTTCACCTCGTTGGCTCAACAAGATTGTCATACTCAAGTCCGCTCACTCCCTGGGTGTGTTTTATCTGCATTGAATACCCCATCCAGTTGTACGTCTTGCCTCCGATCCAACGGCTCCTCTGACAGTTCTTGAGCACTAGAGTTCCAACGCCTTGAACCTGTTCCTCATTGAGGAAGAACGGCACTTCTTTTCCACTATTGTTTTTTTCGACCTTGAGTATGGAGCTCAAAGGACGTACGGGGAAATACTTGCCGACGGCACCTTCGGAATCGTCTATAAAGTAGCGAGGCATTTTACCTCTTCTGAGAACTGTCTCACGTCCACCTCCCTGGAAACAATCGTACTGTTTTCTGTCCTGTTCACTGTTAAAGTGCTGAGGGACGAACGGAATCCAGTTGAGAGGTACACTCGTCATGAGAATGTACTTGTAATCAGTCTCACGGGAACTCTTGACCTCCGTATTGCCGTCTTTATCGTTCGTTATCGTCAAAGCGGCTTTTTCAACCGCAGAATTATACTTTTCATCAATGAATTCCCCGACTTTGGAGGCAAGATAGTCCGCATCAAGTGAAGAACCGCATCCGTCCTCGACCTTTCTTTCAACTGCCCAGACCATATTGGCCATTTCATCACGAAGGATGCTTACTTCTTCGAGAGGTTCCCCCTCAAGAGTATTAATCAATGAAGGAGGGAAAAGAAGCCCGCTGGTTGAAGTGCCCTTGTCGGGTTCAGAGGGGGCATTGGTGAATATCTGCCATTGCTGGCCGAAAGTCTTGGCCCCTTTGTCTTTGGCACCGGCCCGTGAAGTGATACGGGTCTTGAACCCGAATGTATCCCGGATCTGTATCTCCTTCACTTCGATGTACTTCCCGACTTCAGTTTTCAACGGGCAGATCATCCAGTCATTCGCATACATCGTCGCATACTGAAGGAATGCCACATTGCCTTTTGCCTGCTTGCCGTTCATGCTTGTGGAATTGCCCATGAAAACCTTTCTGTCCTCAAACTCCCAAAGCCTTTTATTTGGAGAACCCGGATAAGTGGCAAGTGTAGGAAGAGTGGAGATTATCTCCTCCTTCATGCGGCCCATTTTATTAGATGCTTTCACGAGGTCAGTATCGAAACTGTACCAGGACACTCGCCCGCCTTCGTAATCTTCCGCCTTATATTCAGCAACGGCATTATTGGCGGCAAAGTCATAACCCAGTTCTCTTACGTTCCACGCGCTGGCAGAACCCGACTTGGGCAAATATCGTTTCTCGAACCATTCGCTATACTCCTTGGCAAGCGCAACGGATATGTCCGGATGAACCGTATTATTTATGACAATGTTCTTGCAGAACTTATAGATTTTATAGCCGTCGCAAGCTTTACCAAAATAAGCTTTCTGGAATTTCGAAAGACGGGTATTCAAAGACTCCGTAAAATCTTTTATCTCTTTGTTCTCAAGACTGCCTCTGTCCGAAAAAGAAAGCTCATTTTCTTTGAAACGGAAACCGGAAGTGGTACGCAACCAATTGACAAAATATTTCTTGTCTTTGATATTATCCGGGTATTTGTCGATCAGATCGATGAAATACGTGGCGGACTCTATCCTCACCAAAGGTGTGATTTCCCTGTCTATCTGCTCGACAAGGGGTTCAATAGGAATTCCCGAAGTATCAGTGATTGAATTCTTCTTGTCCTCCCCTAACGAGAAACTGGTGATGTCAGAAGATTTGACCGTGCACCTGACCGACATGGCGGTTCCCGCATTGTTCCCCTTGAACTCTCCCATTTGCCATTGCCGGGAAAGCATCCAAAGAGGATCATGGACACGGAAACGCAATGCGTCCGTCACGTCATTTTTACGGGTACGGGTCTCTATGGTGCAATCCGTATTGAATTGTTCCGTATCTGTGAGGTACTCATCAGAGGAACGCAAGCAAAAATCGACGAAACCACTCGGATTATTTTTGGGATCAATCATAATTCTACCTCCTTACTGATTACTTTTTGCCATCTTTTTCAGGACTTACATCCAGAAGCGGGAAAATTCCTGAAGTCCAAGAATATGCTGCGATATGGTCAGGTTCCACAGCACGCGTTTTGACCTGGTGCATAGCGGAACGGATAGTCCTTACCATACGTTTTTGAGACCAATGGTGATTTCCTGCGATAGTGGATACACCCACAAGCACAGACTGTGGCGGCTCAGCATCCGGCTGGTCATAGCCGAACGCCAAAGCGGCAGTCTGCCTCCTGTACGGAATCCTTTCAACCCAGAAATCTATCATCAATCCTGCAGCGTCACGGTAGTCCTTGCCATTTTTCTTCACAATAAACTGGGAAGGATTGAGCACGGTGTACACATTGGCGTCGCGTACGCTCTCTTCCGACCTGACCTCCGCACCAAGCCAGTTGTCATCGGGTTTTTCTGTGGTCTCGGTCTGCATAGCGGCGAGTTTTCCTGTTTCAAGGAAATTCCACTTCCCGAACATGCGGATCTGATGTAGAGATGCAAGTTGAGGTCTGACGTCAGAAAGACCGATCATATTCTGTTCCAATCCCGAATCAGACACATTGATGAAAGGCTTCTCGCCACTCAACTGAGCTCCCATCTTGTCGACATCGAAGTATTTCGCTCCCTGCATCTTGATGTGTTGTATCATAAGGAAAGGAGCGACAAGAAGATCCTTTGCGGCCTCTTCAACATTATTCTCTTTACCCTTCGGGCCTTTTCTGGTTGCCTCGGCCTTATCCATCCTTTCTGCGAGAATCGCAGCCTGGTGTGCCATTTTGGATACCAGATCATACTGGACCTTCAGAAGTTCAGCGAATTCTGTAGGATGGCTGTACCTGTCATCTTTCTCAAGCAGCAAGGACTTGTCAATACCGGAAAGCGCATCCACTAATCCGCAGCGGAAACAACGTACCAGAAGGGATACTACTTCTTTGAGATTTGAATCAGGCAACGGCATACTTGGATTCGCCTCAAAATAAGCAGTCGCTTGGGCAGCCTTCTTATCGAGGTCCGAAATCAAAGCAGAGACCATGCGACGAGCGGATTCATATCGCTTCTGGATCTCATTCTTATCACTCTTCATCTCCTCTTCAGGTGATCCGGCGATCAGGTCGTCTTCCTTCAGAGCTCTCGAACGGTAGATCATCTCTCTCATTGAATCCACGGCCAATTCGGCTTCATCAAGGAAGATACAATCTTCTGTTCCAGATGCAGACGTACCGTTACCGCACCAGTTGAGGACCGAAAGGAAATCACGGAACTTGTCCCAATCAGTGGAAAGGTAGACAAGCTCCGAAGGTGTGACCCCGATGGAGGAGAGGGAGACATTGACTGCAGCCCCATTATCCACGTATTGGTATACGAGTTGGCCGAAGCCCAAGTTCTCACCCATCCATTTGTCAAGAGAAGGTTCTGCCACCTGCATGACTGATTCCTTCGAAGAGGCGACGGCTTCCGTATCAAGAGCCGCGAATACTCTCTCTTCGATATGCGCACTGTCGAGAGGAATTTCTGTGACATCAGGGGAAGGAATGTTCCGTCCAGACTGAAGGCTGCCCATAAGAGCATCAACGGCTACACGGTTACCTTCCGTGAGTTTGTAAACACTTTCCGAAGTTATAACGTCAGCCAAAGCATCATAAGAATCCTCCATCTGCTGAATCAGATTCATAAGGCGAAGGACTTTCTGATCATAAAGATTCCGTCCGTCAGACAGTTTGAAAAGATTCTTTACTTCATTTATACTCTTGCCGAACAACTTGCATAGCCATTTCTCATACCGTTCTTTCGAGTCGTTGACACTCGAAAGATTGTAGAGTTCAGTGAGCTGGAACTTCTGCTGATCTATGTTTTCTTTTGCGGGATCAATATTTCTAAGGTCCTCAATCAGGGCGACACCATTCAGTACATCAATGGAAACATCTCTGAATCCCTTATCTGAATTCGCATTTGTCGAGGCATCAACAGCATCCGCGGGAGAATAACTGTTCAGAGGATAAGCCTTTCTGAGGTAATAGATGAAATAATCCATCTCAAGTCTGGATGACTTCTTGTATTCCTCATGGAGCATTCTCTCCAGTTCACTTCCGAGAACGGCTCCCAAAGACAGTCCGTTGCGGATTCCCTGTATTATCTTCAGAGCCTTACGGACCCTGACTGAAGACAAGTTCACGCTCATGCTGTAGTCCTTGCGGCTGTTCTCCGAGGTACGCGTGAAGCTGCTTCTCAGTACAGAAGCAGTAATGGCCTGGTTGATCGAAGGTGCAAGAATGAACTCGTCGGTAGTGGACTTGGTGTTCTTCTCTTTCAGATTGAATACCCAGCCGTATGCACCGATCGAAATCTTATGGGTCTTCTTCAAATACATTCTTTCACGGAGCCTTTTATGGAGAAGGCCGGTAAGCCATGCATCGAGTCTGTAACTGAAAAGGTCGTACATGCCCGTAATGAGTTCATCCAATTCCTTTTCAGTCATCAAACCCAAAGAATAAGAAGTCATCTTCGCCTTTACTGCTTGCTTAAGAGTCTCCAGGCCGAACTTCTCATTGCCGTCTTCATCCTTGATCAGTTCAGTACGAGAGGGGTCCGATAGCGGAATCTTCTTGAAATCAGGGAAATATGTCTTTACAAAATCCGAATAGACCGTTGACGGATACAAGTTGGAGACTATACTCAACAAATCCCTTAGTGCCCTACTTCCGTTCTTTGTCAGTTTGAAATAGTTGGGAAGAAGCAAGTCCGGCTCGCTGATTCTTGTCCTCTTATAGAAAGACGAGGAAGTTGGGGTGGCACCTACGACATTGAGATACCTCTCCTCAGTCTTTCCCTTTGTATACATGTTATCCTCTGAAATCACATATTTTTTAGCGATATCATTCCACTTATCTGTCAAGAACATAAGAATCTCCTTGACAAGATATAACGGATCGCCCTTACGGTATTTCAGGTTCTTGAAATCACAGACCGGTACAATACCATACGGCTGGTTTCCGATTCTCAACGGAGGGAATACTCCAATAGGAGAAACGCTCTTCTCGAAATAAGGGGTCAAAATGGAGTTCTTGCTTATCAGCTTTATTATTGGATGATTTGATTCAGCCAACGCTTTCAGGAATGCAATAGAAACAAGATACTCTTTATACATTTCGACATTGTCCCTTCCGGCGACGTTCAGGAAAGGATTGTCAAAATACCTGATACGACGTTCCCCGAAGCAGAACAGTTTTGAAAGGAGGCTGGCATCACCGTCTATGGGGCCATTCTTCACACCTTCCTTTAGAGGTTTGATGCTCTTATTGTAATAGTCTTCAATCTGTGCATCCTTACTTGTATCATATCTGCTGTTATCTTCGGAGTCCTCGTCAGTAAGGATATTGGTAGGGGTCCCGATCTTCAACAGGTCAAGCCCTTCTTCATTGTACAGATGGGCGTTCATTATATCCTGAATGAGGGAAGAACACATGACGCTATCTTCTTCATTGTCATGGCTCATTTCCTTCATGCCCATCACATATATGGAATCAAATATGAAAGAGCGGATTTTATTTGGTAGTTTTCTATTCTCTTCCTTGGCCTTCTTTTTTTGATTCTTTGTGTAATGATCGAACTTGTATGGATCCAAAGGAACTGTAACAGCCATTCCCATCCTTTCGGCAGCATCATAATCTGTCAACCAACGAAGATTGCCCTCAAGTTTCAGTCCTTCGGAAGACTCGTGAGCATCAGTCTGTCTGTTGAGATCCAGCCCGACTTGAATGGATTTGGGAATAAGACGACCGTACTGAATTATGGTCTTTCCCTTCTTTCCTCCATTGTTCAGATCGGCTTGAAGGACGAAACGATCCGGCATCAGCTCTGACATGGGTATTGTGAAGAGTTCCTCGTCTGACTCACGGATAGCTTCAACCGCAGGGAAGAATTTGTCCAAAGTCTTATTGGGATACAAAGTAGGAATTGATCCTGAATTCCTCAAATATCTGAGCAGTTCGCCAATCTTGTGAGGATACTGGCTCCTTGCAATAAATGCAGCACGGGGAGGATTGTATACCGAGCAGAGAGAAGTCCATGCCGCTTTCTGCTCAATTTCAGAACTGCTGTTGAGATACTTGAGCCAGAACTCCCTTGCATTGATTATCTCATTGCGGGAAAGGCCTTTTTCCATCTGGGTCACGGCGATCTCGTCAGGATAAATCCTCACGAGAAGGCACTTCATGTTCTTTTTATAACTGAGTTTGCGGTTATGGATGTACTTGTTATGGGAATTGATCTTGGCCGCAGCGATCCTGTGAACATAATCGGTTTCGCCTTTATAGTCGTTGTACACCTTAAGTACCGAAAGAAGCCATTCCCTCTCCTCATGGTAACTGAACATGGTGTTTCCGGCTATCCTGCGCCATTTTTCAGCAATTGAGACAGTAGCGACATCCTTTTTCGTAGTAGCAAGCCTGAGACTCCAAAGGATCATCTTTTCCGCAAACAGGGTATAGTGTTCATACTTCCCTATCTTGGACTTCATTTTGTCACATAGGGAAACACGACGCTTTCTTATGTTGATTACCTTGTCATTACCCTTCTCATCTCTAGTGATCGCTTCACCTCCAAGATACCTTGCCCGATAAACAGAGTATTTCCTGAAATCGTCATCCAGAGCCCTGAGCAGGGAACCCTCGTACGACCCATATTGTTTGTCATTAATTGTCAAATGATTACGCTTGGCATAATCATAACTGTCGTTGATATCTTCATAAGGAATGTCGAAGAATGACATCACTCTCAGGAATTTCTCGTATTGCTTGGAGGTGATACGGGAGAAAGTGTTCACTATCGTCTTCTCCGGGTCTGAGGGCAGCAGCCTTTCAAGGACAGGCAGACAGGCTGCCATACGTTGTCTGGCAACCTTGATTCCGATGGATGAAGAGTAATTGCTTTTTCCGCTAAGGCGCTTCTTACCCATGAATTGGGGATTATCACACATGCCCCGTATTGTCCTGCCCACACGGTCAAGCTTCCTCAGATATTCTGTGGCCTCGTTGTCTGATATGATGTTCATAGTGGCAAGCCTGGGGATGTGCTGGGCGATACGGTCCCATATCCTCCCAAGTTCACCCTTGGGATTGGTCGCCTCCATTATCTTTTGGGTAAGGCTCTTGAGACGGGACCTGTCTTCCCTGTAAACAGTATCCAGATTCTCGACCTTCTCCATCAGTTTCTTTGCCGCTCTTAGAACGATCTCTTCATCCTCTCCCACCCTCAAGCATTCCACATAGTGCCACAACGCCTGGAAAGCGTAAAGGATCCTGTCCGGTTCGGAAATGTCCTCCACGGGATGGCTTTTTGAGAAACGAGTCTCAATGCGCACAGGGAACATGATAAAGGAGGTATCTACGTCCTTTCTGCTTATTGTCAGAGCCGTGTGCTTCTTAAGTAATTCCTGATTGTTGTACATAGCCTGTATATTTTAGGAATTATTCTGGATTGTCAGATTTTCGGGTTTGACTTCTATTCCCCAGACAGAACCGAAATCAGCTCTGTTTGTGGCGAAATCACTGCTCAATGAGCCATCCGTTTTACCGGACTTGGCGTCATGATCGAATCTTTGTGACTTGTCCGTCTCAACGAAAGCCAGATAAACGCCTGACTTGTTATTGACCTTGGACACATCGAATCCGGCCATGAAGGTGTCGTTGGATATCCATCCTGTCATTTCCGGGTAGAGGAAAGGATCAAGATACTCTGAACCCGACGAACCAGCCCTTCGGGCAAGACAAATAGTGGTCTGAGGATATACCAGCATCAATTCAGATTTGACAACGAAGACCATCAACTGCCCCTTGCCATCCTCATGGTTTTTCCCTAGAGGCTTATCCCAACTGTGAAGGTTCTTCACATCGAAATAACCGTTGCTGAAATCATCCAGATTGACCTGATCCCAGAACTTGCGGAAATAAGAACCTCTTTCGTCAGTAGGATATTCCCTCCAAAGGAGTTCCCTGCCCATTTCGGTGTTCATACCGGCGAGGAAGGCTTCCTCAAAAATCGGGTTTGTAATGAAGCAGGATATGGAGTTCATTTTCAGCTTGTCCACCGAAGGAAGCAAGAACCTGTCTGAGAGTTCGCGCAGATAGAATGATGTCGGATCGGGGAAGATCGGGTAAGCCATGATAGGATACTTGCCATCAAAGTTGCTCTTCATAAGATCCAGTTTCATTCCTCTATTCCCGAAATCCTTAGCACGATCTATAAGGATGCCCCTGTTGATTTCATCTGCATCGACCGCAAGAATCTGCTCAGGATCCAAAGCCGAAGCCTCGGCTTCGGGTGAAGCATCCGCGCTCTTGGAGGCCCCGTCGGAAATAATTCCGGCTTTCTTGAGTCCTTCTGCCAAATCGTTTACCTGCTTTATGATATCGTCATAGGACTTGTTGATGCTTTCAATAGTCTTCACTACTTCAAGGCCGGCGAGTTCATCTGCCGTAAATTCTTTGATGCCAACAGGTTGAGCCTCCATGACAGCAAAATTCGGTGTCCAAGCCACAGTGTTGAACCAAACGAGATGTTCAAAAACCGACTTTAACTCATGATACAATCTTGAATACGAGATTTGAGTCACCAAAGTCTTCCTGACCGGGTCATGATAACCTATCAAAACCGACGCATCAACAGGGATATAGAAAGAAGCCTTACCATATTTCTTCGATTCCATCCAGAAATAATTATTCTGCCAACCCGGTATGAAAGTGAAGCCCCATTTTACAGAAGAATCACTATTGGAGAAGATTGTGCCATAGTGCAATTCTTGTTTTCCCTCTTCATAATTCTTGTACTTCTCCGGCCAGCAACCAAGAACTTCATCCAACAAATGATAACGGTTACATTGTACAAGCATAGTGGCTTTCTTGACAGAAACACCATTCAGGTCCCAATAGGGGTCCATTTTTTCGTCAAAGACTCCATCAGCAGGAAGATACATTCTGTCAACCCCAATCACTTTTTCAATTTTGATTGCAGAAAAAGTATCCGGATACCCCCATTCTTCCCTTTCGCATGTATATTTTTTATAGAGAGTTATACCAGAGCCGTCTTCAGTAAGCTTGCTCTCGGGAAGAATGTAAAACTTCTTTTCTACTAATGAGTTGTTTATTCCATCCTCGACATAATTGAAAGCTACCCCTTGAGGATACTCCGGGAAATATTTCATGTATGTCTTCTGTTTCATGAAGACACCGTTACCGCAACTCCATTCTTCACTTATGGTTTCAACAGGATCCCCGTCCAATCCGACACATAACCTGACCGGTACGCACATCTGATGCATGAATCCGGCTTCAGACCCCAAATTATCCCCCCATTTTTCTTCGAATTCCTGATGTGCTCCATCAAGCAATCTACGGAATGACAACAGTTCATCACTATAAATAGTAGTATAACTATGACCTTTGGGGTCCCCGTACTTGAAAACTTTATCATTGTTCAGCCATCGGAAAATAGCATTCGAATCCTTTACAGCCGCATAATCACCGATTATGGGCAACAGCTTGTAAATTTGATTGTTCTTGAGCCTGTACAAGCAATCCGCACCATCCTCAAGTTTCACCTTCTTGTTCTCAAAATCTATAACTACGGAAGTACGGACTGGTTCGAAGATATTCTTCAGGAAATCATAACTCACCAATGAGAAGTAATCAATTTTGCCGATGAGTGTACTGAACAGCTTGTTCAATTGGACAATCGTATACCAATTGGAAGTCCAATTTTCCGGATTTGCAATCGCATTCAACTCATCCTCTGTCATTCCTGCCGCCTTCTTGTAATCCGGCATGACGGATGAAAGCACTGACAAAAGACTCTGGTCACCAGCCACATCAAGGGCAAGATCAACAGCATTTATATCAGCGCTGCTCTGAGCATTGGCGACTCGGATAGCCGCGTCCGCCTGGAGACCTGAAGCAGTTGGTTTGAACTCATAATAGCGCAGTGACGATGTCTTCTTATCAGCAGCCCCATTCAGTTTGTAAGCTTCATAGAATTCCCTGATTCGCTGGTTCAGAGCGTTGATCTCCTCTATCATTCCCCAAGCTCTGTTGGTGAACACCTCCTGGTTCCTCTTCACAACACTGACACCCATTCCGGCAGCAGCCCTGTTGCGGAACTTGAGATTCAGATTCTTGAGGAATGTCTTATCATCTTTCAAAGCACTTTCTTCCGCCAGAACATGACGTGCTCCATATACAGGGGGGACTATCCATGGATCTTCCTGCGCCGAGAGCGGAGTCCCGGAATTCTCATTGAAAACCGGACTCTTCTTAAGTAGGCCATAGAGCTCTTCGGCCATTCCTTCTCCAATGCGGTTATCGGAGGATTTTGTGCTTACAGAGCCACTTGAAACCACTTTCGATAAAGAGCCCTTTGCAGTTCCTTTGGACAATAAACCTTTTTGAGGGACTCCAGAGACAGATTTGGCTCTTATTTGATAATCCATCTCCTCTATCAGTTTGTTCTCGTCGAAGCCGTTCTTCACGAGTGCAACCGGGATATCGATGGGAGTCTGATCGTCCGTCCCGGGGAATTCGATTTTATAATTTCTGAGCCCTGTCTCTCCTATATCCGCTTTGAGAGTATCAGGCAATGCGGCGAATTCTTTTTCGGGCAGGAAACGCTGCTTTTCTGCAAGATCCAGGAATTTCTCATTGGCCGTTTTGAAGGACCACTTGTAATATACCGGGAAAGCGCGTGTGTTATGTGCCGAATCAGCACTCCACGAAGGTGTTTCTATGCCGACACTTTCGTTCACAGGTTCCCTAAGACCTGAAAGTCTTCCAAGTTCAAAAGCAGGAACGAGGAACATAGTGTACTCGGTGTACTTGTCAAGGGGGCGACTGCAGAAAAGACGTGACACTCCATCATCCGGATTTTCCTTGATGTATTCAAGAAGACGGGGTGAGCCATATATCTCTTCCGGTGCGGTTATCTGCACATGGGCAAGTTTATAGAACGATGACCAATCAGGATAGAATGTGTCTTCAGACCCCTCTTCTGGAGTGACTTCCACCTTCATGAATCCTCTACTGTCTTTTACGATACGGAATTCCGACTCTTTGCAGGCAAGCAGAAGAAGCCATGGTTTCAGCTTCTCTTCATTGGCTTGAGGTGTATATCTCCATGGGAAATCTTCGTCATAAAACTCTATATACGGCATATAATCCCTCGAAAAACCCGTAGCCTTGTTGGCCGGTACCACTTGGCAAATCGCCGCTTCGTTTACCGACCGGACATCCACAGGTCCAGCTATGGCAAAGGAACGTTCCTTGGACAACTCATCGAAGGTGGATGGCTTACCGTCATCAGTCGACTTCACCTTCCTGCCCTTAAGGCTCGCAGAAACCTCAAAAACGGGTCTGATGCCCTTTTTGTCCTTGAGGCCATTAGTGATGTTGTTTGATAAGCCCTTCCTCAGATTCGGCAATATATGAACTGTATTCATAGCTGATGGAATTACTTGTTGGACATGATGGAGTTGTTGAATTTCTTTTCAAGAACGACAAGGTATCTGTCGAATGCAAGCCGGTCTTTCCTGTTGTTGGATACGGCATCGACTTTTCTGGAAAGGAGTGATGAGGGCTCAATGGGATTGTTCTCCCTATAATCGATGAGGCCGCTCACGATTCCTCCGATAAGTTCATTCTTATCTTTCCTTTCCTTCTCTCGCTTTTCAAGCAATTCTTGCAACCGGTTTCCTACAGTAGGCTTAGGTACCTTTTGGATCGGCTGGCGGATTTCGATTTCGGTAGGATTCCTCCTCAATATTTCTTTCTGCTGTGTCATTTCCACCGTCTTCTTTGCGGTAAGCGTCTTCTTAGTGAGCTCTTTCTCCTTGATTACCTTTGAAATTGAAGGAGACTTTGCAGATTTGAGGTCTACGCTTGCTGGTACCGCTGACTCCGAAGCATTCGCTTCTTCGCGCTTGAGATCCTCGAGGGACACCATTCTATACCCGGTTTTGCGGACCAGATTATCTTCACGGCCAAAAGTCTCACGCCTATCCTTCTCATTCATGATGAAGCCGGAATTGTATTTCACATACGAATCGCTCTTAAGTTTGTCGTCGAGCTTCATCTTCTTATACAGCGCCGGCGCAAAGTCATTCTGTTCATATGCGAGGTTACCGTTTCCTAAGGCAGCACTGTTCACCCCGGAGATATGGATGATATCATAATCGGAAGGGACGGCGTCATTACACATATCCATCTTTTCCAAGGAGCCGGAGGTCCACATCGGAAGCATTGATTGGTTGAAAGAGATTGAAGCATCAGGATAGACGACATTCTCTCCTTTTTCAGTTTCGAACAAAGAAACCTGTGCCTGACCAGTAGCATCGGAATTGTCAAAGGTCCAGTTGGTATCCTTATTCCACTCTTCGTCAAACAAAGGAATGACTTCGACAAGCTTCGAAGGAAGTTCGGGAGCATTCTTACCCCAAGTCTTGGAGAAGCTGACCTTGATCGGTATAAGAACGAACATGAACTTCGCCTTTCCGGCGATCTTCCATGGAGCAGGTCCCTGCACATCGAGAGACAGGTCGATTGAAAGGAGTGTCCAACTTCCGCACTTCACGCTGACACCCGCTGCAACGGAGAACATGAACAGGAAAGGATCGAACTGGAAAAGCGCATCAAATCCTGCATAACCTGTTATACCGAAACTGTCCCATCCGACCTTGAGATCGAATCTCGCTCCGATCTGGAACGAGTTGGACGTCACGGCCATATAAGTCTCGAATGATATCTTGAGTATGCTGTAGTCCAACTTCATAGCAAGACGGTTCATCTTGCCCACACGCAGACTCTCTTCCGGTTTGTATGCAGGGTGGAATCCTCCGATTGAAAGGAGGAATCCCTTCTTTCCGCCCCAGTTCAGGCGGAACGCCATGTCTCCCGAAATTGATATTCCGACAATCTGGGAATCCACGATAGAGGCATCGAACCACATTCCTTCCTCGAAGTTGATTCCCCCGGCGAAGTAGACGTTGATCTTGACGAGATCTGCCGCAGCATTGACCCTCAAAGCTCCGACAATGATTATTTCGGTAGGCGAAGGAAGCTGCATCAGAAGGCCGAAGTCGCACTTGACGACAGGCTCAAAGCTTATCTGTCCCAGGAATCCGAAGAAGAACTGCCCCTTCTTGGCCGGGAAGTATGTGAACATGTTGCTCTTCATCTCAGCCAGATGGTCTTCGAAGTTCTTGACGAAGAACACCTGGTCAAGGGTTCCGGACCGGACACCGTTCTGAATGGCATCACGACTGAGTGAACGGTTGAGTCCGAGAGTACCTCCGAGTCCGGTGATGGAGAATCCCATTCCGATAGGTATACCTGGAGTGAACTCGCAGCTGAGGAGCAGGACCATGCTGAACGAATGGCCCTTGGCGGTACCGGGATCGCACATCATATATCCCGATACGGATATCTTCTTTATGATATTGAGACTCAAGAATCCCATGAACTCTCCAGTCTCTTTATCTATCGAGATCATACCTCCTCCCTTGACGACGGAGGCGTCAATCGTCAGACCTATTCCTGATGGATAGTCGAAACTTGCATCAAGGTCAAAGTCACCGAACTTGCCCTTCTCGTCAAGGTAATTCAGTTTGAAGCCCACGCCAAGATTCTCAATGGCGACAACCAGAGCTTTGCTGAATTGTATCTGGAAGGTGGTTCCCACCGACAGCGCCAATTTACCCTTCTCTCCAGGTACGCTTCCGGCATCGAGGGTGAAGGTCTCAATAGTGACAGGGCCGATCTTCTTATGGTTCAGGTCATAGACCATGTGGAGCCGCACATCGCCTCCGAAATCGAATCCCTTATGGTAATCGTACCATAGATAAGTGTCGAAGCCAAGCTCAATATCATCCTTGAGTACTTCCTTGATCAGAGCGACATCCTGCAAATGCAGGCTTATAAGGGCCTTCTTGACGGCTCCGATATATCCCACCTGAAGAGAATTGCCGTCACCGCTTCCTTCATCGACCCCGAACCTCTCTTTCAGCACCTTCGGATATGTCGGTGCGAATCCCAGATAGAAGAGCTGAGGATAGTTATCTATCTTCATTGAGATATATTGAGTATCGAAGACCTTCAGAGGATTGGGTTTTCCGTCTATTTCTTTACGCTGGAAGTCCATAATGAACATAGCGTTCAAAGCATCCCAGTTGCAGATTCCGTTGAAATCCCACCCCTTAGTGATATAGAATCCTATTCCGTCCTGGAGCTTCTTCTTGTTCTCGTCATTAATCTCCTTGACCTCTCCGCCACCGACTCCTCCGGATACCGCAAGACTCATCGTATGGTTGCTGCCGATATCGAATTTGAGGCCGACTTCTCCCTTGACGATGAGCATACAGTACAAGGCTGCCTCCGGCTCCTCTTCGTCTTTTCCTGCCTTGTCATCAGTACCCTCTTTGGATTTACCGTCTCCGGATGTGGAGGTTCCGCCGGACTTGGTATCAGACTTTTGGGTTTGCTTCGCTTTGCCGTCGCCGCTCTTTTCCTTGCCGTCGCCTTCACCTTCCTTGGATTCATCTTTCTTCTCTTCTGAAGGAACCTCTCCGGCAAAGATCACGACCTGGAGAAGCGCTGAAGCGTTGAAGTTGACTTTGCCGTCATTCTTCTTCTCGACAGACTTGCCGTCCTTGTCCTTTTCGCTTCCGACATTGAGGACCGTAACGATAGCGAATGTCTCGTCAAGGTCGCCCTTGTAGTCCATTCCTTCGATGAAGTCACGGAACTGGTCCAAAGTACCGTTGTCGTCGGGGATGGAAGGAAGAATGTCTTCGATGTATGCTTTGGCGGTACTGGGGATAGCCTTATACAGTGAGTACACCAAAGAAATGACATCCGCATATCCCATTTCGGATGCGCTGAAATCAACTGAAGCCTTGGCGATATCCTTGGCGGCTACTGCCCATTCCTTGCTTATCGGGATATCGATGTAATTGTCCAGTTCAGTCGCGACCGCGTTCAAGAACTCATTGTCAGCAATGGAATCGATATCCCCGCTGGCAATCGCATTGGAAAGGTCTTTGACTTCCTTGATACGCTCCTGAGCCTCAGATGCGTAGACCTTGACTGTAGCAGCCGCTTTCTCGACATTGTCGGCAACCTTCTCGAGTTCTGAAAGATCAATATAAGCAGGAAGCTGATCGATTATCCTCTTGATGATCTCACGGATGACCCGGCGGACAATCCTCATCACCTGACGCTTGATCTCACGGATAATGGGGTTGATGATCTTGTTGCGTACCCTGTCCCAAACACCGGTAGCCACATCCGAGAGGAATTCTGTGATCTGGCTGTCATCGAACTTGGCGCCCGCGTCAGAGGCTATCTTCAGGATTGCCTTGATGCACTGCTTGAACCCTTCATAATAGAGTTCAGGATTGGGGACTGAAACATTGTCAAAGGCCTCGGATATTACCTTTATATATTGATTGATGTCAAGATTGTCCTTAAGGTCATCCCACTTGCCTCCTATCGCGGAGAAATCATCCAAGGTTGAAGGGCTGAGGAAACTCTTGACCGCCTTGACGTCCCCTTCGAAAGTCGCCTCCAGCGCAGAGATGGTCCCGTCAAGCCTGTTCTTCCATTCAGTCTCGCTGAAGAATTTCTGAAGATGGGTGCTGACTCCGCTGCCCCATGCGGAAAGGAGAGCCGTTGAATCCGACTTCAGAGAAGCCGCAAGAGTCTCGGGGTCCGGAGCCTTGGATTCCTTTATAGCGTCAAGTATTGACGGGTATAGTATCTCATCATACAGTTTTTCGACTGTAGCAGGGACTGCAATGCTGTCAATCTGCTTCTTGACTTTCTTGACAAATGCCTGCGCATCGTCAGCGATCTGGTTCACATCCTTGGAAAGAGGGTTGAGCACATCCTGGATGAAGTTCCTCTTTATCTCCTGGATTATGTCCTTGGCGTTTCGCTTCAGAGCCTCATACATCTCCTCCAGAAGGTCAAGAACCTTGCGGATCATGGTCATAAGAGGCTTGAACTGCTTCCAAAGTTCTTCTCTTGCCTCCTTGGCGACGGAAAGGACCTTTTCTCCAAGTTCACGGAGGAGGGATTCCAGCATATTCCTTATTGAGCTGAAGTCAGGAATATCAGGATTGAAGAGGCGGACGATTTCTATGATCTTGGAAGCGATCTTCTCAGCGTCCTCTATGCTGTTGACCGGATACTGCTCCTTGAAGTAATCTTCCGGATCAGTGAACATTTTCTCGATCTTGCTCCACTTGAATGTGGTGATCTTGATCGGGTATGAAAGTCCTTTGAGGTAATCGATGCCGCCCTGGACCTTGCCGCCCAAACCGTCCTTTAAGGAATTTCCGATATCGGTTATCTGCTGGGAGTAGTCCGGAATGTTTATCGCCGGTATGTCCACAAGATCACCTGTCACATCAAGTTTCTCCAAAGAAGTGCCTGTGAGAGAATCTACCTTCTTGACAGCGTTGTCAATATTGGTTTTCGCTTCGCCGGTGACCTTATTGACGGTTCCCGTAGCATATGCAACTGCCCCGTTGGCTTCTTCGGTAAAGTCTTTGACAAATCCGCTGACGGCGTCAGTTGCATCACCGATGGCTTCGGTGACTTCACCGGCAGCGTCTGACAATGCGGAAATGAACTTCTGAGGAAGCTTGATCTCCACTGTCTTCTCACCTACGATTCCCAAGAAGTCAAGAATGGCGTATACCTTGGAAAGATAACCTGAGACTTTCTGATATATTTCAAGCGCTTGTTTGTATTCTTCAGACTGCTGGAGTTCAAAGATTCCCTTCTTGAATTCGCTCGCCGCTTCGTTGGCTGTATCTGTCGCAAGAGCCTTGAGGTTCTCGTAGACGTCCTCCATCTCTTCGACGCTCTCCTTGAACAAGGAATTGACCATCTTTTCCGCCTTGGAGGCATCATTTTCAAGTTCATTTATGACACTCTTGACATTGGAGCGTATGTCTTTGACAGTATCACTGATGTTCTTGTAAATTTCATTCACCTGGAGTTTGCAGTACTTTATCTCATCGGAGAAGACCTCACGGCCGTTCCTTAAGATCGTGATCATGATGTACTCGAGGATATCCATCGCAAAGTCCTTGAAATCGAACTTTTCGTAGGCGTCTCCAAGGAGATTCTTGATCTCATCTTCGATTTTGCTGTACTCGACATCCTGGAAGTCCTTGATCAACTGGACCAGATCTTTAAGCGTATCGTACAATGACTTGAGAATCGAGGCGTAATCCGTCTCGCCTTCTTTTGTCAAGGGCTCAAGGTCGCTGGCCAGGCTATCGATAAGGGCGAGCGGTTTACCGAGAAGATTGGCGAACTTCTCAGCATTGTCGCACTGGCTGATATCCATACCGACCTGAGCGAATACGGCTTTTATGACCTGTCCGCAATTGTCATAGATGGCTTGGGCTGACCGGATCCCGTCACTGAAACCGGAAGGTGTCCCTTCAGCACTGCTTTCCAACTTGTCGATTGCTTTTCTGACACTTGAGAATTCCTTCTCCAGATCTTGGAGAAGAGTGTCCATTGTCTTCTGAAGAAGAAGGACAATTTTGTCAGTAATGTTCTCGAAGGCTCCCATGGCAGATAAAGTTAGTCAATCAAATGTAACAAATCGTAACTTCATAAACAAGCCCAAAAAACGAAAATCATAAAAAATTATTAGCCAAAAAGACAATTTTATGACATATTATCTGCATAAATTCAAATTTCCGTATATTTTCACTTTCGGATTATAAGTATTTCTGTTTAGAGAGTCGCATGCGACATATACTACAGACTCCCGTTTCGGTCAAGGGCTTCCGGCAGAAAAGAAAAGGCAGGACTCCCCGCATCGGAAATAGGGCAATGAAAAAAGACGCCGGAAAGAGAAACCGGCATCGATTCCTAGAAAGTTTCGGGGATGAATCCGTCTTACTGTTTTTCCAGATACTCACCGGGAGTCATACCACAGACCTTCTTGAAGATCCGGTTGAAATGGTGCACGTACTCAAAGCCTAAAAGGTGGGCTGTTTCACTGACGTTGTAGCCTTGCATCAGAAGGCCTTTACCCTTCTCAACGACAAAGGAATGGATATAACCGATAGCAGTTCCCCCGGTAGCTTTACGGATCATATCACCCAAATAGCGTGGGGAGTAAGCCAATTCTGAAGCGCAATATGTGACGGAGGGAATTCCCGAATCCAATTGCCTGTTATCGGAATAGTAATCGGCAAGAAGCTTCCGGAAGCGTTTCAACAGATCGGACGATTCCTCTTCTGTTGAAGTCATTTGCCTATGATACACCCGGTCACAGTATTCCAAAATCAGATGAAGATATCCTTGGACAACCCCCCGAAGAGAAGCAGAATCTTCATTATCCTGCAGTTCGCTGCGCAACTTGCCGATCAATACATCCAACCACTCCCATTCCGATGCACTCAAGCGCAGAGAATCGTCGTGAAAATAGGAGAAGAACAGGTACTCTTCCATTTTTGTCGCCCAGATTGAACCTTTGAACAACTCAGAAGACCAAAGTACAACCCATCCGTTTCTGGTTATCAAGCCTCCATCATCTTCCACCCCCCCGATCTGTCCTGGAGCCACTGCTATGATCGAAGAACCGCTTGTCCGGTATCTGGTCATGCCGTATGGGAGATAATCCGGAAACTCCTTCATCATGAACAACCCATATACACTGTATTTGTTCAGACTACGTCTGTAAGGTTCCAGTTCATCAAGGTGCAAAACACATATAAGCGGATGAAGCACCGGAGCATTGACGTATCGGGCATAATCATTAGGGGTTCTGACTTGCAATATCTTCTTCATTACTGGCGGATGAGCATTGTTTGTTCTGCAAAAATACAACAATTCTGCGAAATTGGTTATAATTTGACAAATTAAAGTTAAGATTTTCCGCGTATCAGGTCTACCTTTGTAAAAAACAATTTCTATGGAAATCAATCGACCGATCAACAGAAGAACAGCCCTCAAAGTGATGGGCATGGGAATGCTTGCCACATGCGTAGTTCCGCTCCCCTCCTTCGGGAAGTCCGGGAAAAGCGATAAGATCAAACGCCTGATTTTTTATTTTTCCGCGACGGGCAATAGCCTGTATGTTTCACGTGAGATAGGAGGAGAGGGGGCAGTTCTGATGAGCATCGCCCAAGAGATCCACAATGACAATCCCGTATATGAGGCGGATGAAATCGGTTTCGTATGTCCGGTGTACTGTTTCATACCACCTGCAATCGTCCAGGACTTCATCGCCCGTTCAACCTTCAAGGCGGATTATTTCTTTGCAGTCGGAACTTACGGTGCGCACAGCACTATTTTCCCTGAGTTCCTTGACAACCTCGCAAAGGAGCATGGTGTGAAGTTGAACTACATCTCCACCATCCAGATGGTCGACACTTACCTCCCCTTCTTTGACGCCGAAAGGGAAATGGCCGACCCGAAGAATGACAGGATTCCTGAGAGAATCGCAGCCGTTTCCGCTTCCATCAACAACCGCGAAGATTATATCCAGCCTGTAACCGAGCAAGACAGGATGATGTGTGAAGGATATTACCGCGGTTCAGGACGTGATCGTCAGAGGCCTACCGTAACAAGGTCGGAGAAGATAGTCTTCGCGACAGATGCATGCATAGGTTGCGGAATCTGCACATCGCTCTGTCCTCACGGTTCATGGAAGGTCATAAACGGACACGCCGTGCCTGAAGGAGATTGCGAAAACTGCCTTGCCTGCGTCCACAATTGCCCCCAGAAAGCGATTTCCATCATCCCGACTCCTCCCGAGCCGCAGGAGCGGAACAGGAACGCACGCTACCGCAATCCGCACGTCACCATCCCAGATCTGATAAAGGCGAACAATCAGCACTCGTAGGGTAAAATATCTTACGACGGGCATGATACCGGTCTGTTCTCGGAGCAGACCATCTGATATTTGTGTTTCATTAATAACATCATCCTACGAGAACACTTTTGATTGTGGCGGCCATATTGTCCATGGCATGTGGAGGGCCGAAGGAAGCCCCTCAAACCACGCATCAGGCTTACAAGATCTATGAAGGTCCTGCTCCCGGAAGCGAAAACTGGGATTGGGAGGAATACAATTATACCGATCAGAATGGCGACATGTATTTCGCGAACATCAAGGACCCTGAAATCATCGCATATCTTCCTGAAGAAGGAAAAGCTACAGGAGCAGCCATGATCGTATGCCCCGGAGGCGGTTTCACTGTGAGCTATTTCACTAAAGAGGGTACCAATGTCGCGGAGTGGCTCGCCGAACACGGCGTCGCCGCATTCGTCCTGAAATACAGGCTGGTCCATTTTGCGCACAACAGCGAAGAAGCTTTCTACTCGATCTCAGGTTCCCCTGCCCCTAAGTACACCCCTGAGGAGGCGAAGGCTCTGGAAGAGCATCGCCCCATTGGAATCCAGATGGGTTATGATGACGGAAGGGCAGCGATCGCGTATCTGCGTACGCACGCATCAGAATTCGGAATCGACCCGGACCGCATCGGTATCATGGGCTTTTCTGCCGGAGCGCTCCTGAGCATCGACGTCGCTCTGAATCATACCCCGCAGAACCGTCCCAACCTGGTGGCCCCTGTCTATGGTGAAATCACTCCCATGCCAGAATCGCTGCCCGAGGATGCTGCACCCCTTTTCATCGCAGCTCCGGAGTACGACATCTTCAATGGGCTGACCGCCATCGACATGATGCTCGCATGGAGGAATGCCGGACGTCCTGCAGAAGCACATTATTTCGCATACGAGGGGCACGGATTCGGCTATACCCCGGACCCTCAACGCCAACGTCCTTCTTACGTTTGGATTGACCTGTTCTACACTTTCATGCAGAAATCAGGATTCCTCGGCAGGCAATTCATGAGAGGAAGGCCAATGAGATAATTTGTGATTGATTTCCAGCAATCAAAAGCGAACCTTCTTATATGCGCAGCGGAGCCTCAAAAAGGCTCCGCTGTACTGTTTCAGAAGAAAAATCACCTGCTGATCACTCCGCTTCCGCAAAGTTCTCCGTCAGCGGAATACCAGGCCGCGAACTGGCCCGGAGTAATCCCCCTTTGGGGGCTGTCGAACAGAATGAAAAGACCGCATTCCCTCATTATTAGGGTAGCATCCTGAAGAGGCTGGCGATAACGTACCCTTACTCGGTAACGGCGTGTCTCCACCACCTTCATTCCAAGCTCGGGACGGATCCAATGGATCTCGTCATTACGCACGACGAGGCAGCTTCTGGAGAGCCCTTTGTGGTCATGTCCCTGGCCGACATATATGATGTTGCGTTCGACATCGGTATGCAGCACGAACACGGAATCCGAATGGCCTCCGATTCCCAGACCCTTCCTTTGTCCGATGGTGTAGAACTGGGCTCCGATATGGGTTCCGATTATCTTTCCCCAAGGGTTCTCTCTATAACGGGTCTTCTTTATGTGCTTCTTTCCGCTTCTGTAGGTCTCGGTGGTGAAGACAATGTCCTCGTATGTTATCGGAGTGCTTATAGTCTCAAGATCCTCATCGCTCATCGCCGCAACCTTAACCGGATCAAAATCATTTGAGCTGCCGGCCGAAGCGGAAGCCTTGTCCTCGGAGATATATCCCGTTATCATGTCCAGGGAAGCGCCTTCGGACAGCACCGAGGAAAGAATCTCCCTCTGGCGCTGATACAGGTCAGAGTCCTTGTAGTAGGCGTCATAGATTTCCACGACATTCCCTTCACGGGACTGGAGTTTCTGCTTGAGGAAAGTCGGGAGATCCACTTTGCCGACGAAACATATCCCTTGTGAATCCTTCTTTTCGGCTGAAGGGAGATCGGCCTTGCGGGCGATTTCACGTACTTCGCTCTTCAGAAGGTGCCCTATGGGGAACATCGCTTTTGAAAGCTGCTCCTGGGAAAGCTGGCAGAGGAAATAGCTCTGGTCCTTGCCGGGATCCGTTCCTGCGATGAGCTTGTAGGATTTACCGCCATCTGGTGAAGTGACTTCCTCCTTCATGCAGTAGTGGCCTGTAGCCACCATGTCAGCCCCCAATTTCTTAGCGGCATCAAGGAATGCGTCGAACTTTATCTCCCTGTTGCAAAGGACATCCGGATTGGGAGTACGGCCTTTGGAATACTCATCGAACATGTAGTCCACCACTCTCTTTCTATATGGTCCGCTCAAGTCGACGAAATAGAACTCGATGCCGATTTTCCTGGCGACGAGTTCAGCCACGAAACGGTCCTCCTCCCATTCGCAGTCTCCATGGAGAGTCGAATCGGCATCATGCCAGTTCTGCATGAACATGGCGAAAACGTCATACCCCTGCTGCTTGAGGAGGTATGCCGCCACTGATGAATCCACTCCGCCGGAGAGTCCTACACAAATCTTCATACAAAAAACGAAAAAAGGGAAAGCTTAGCACATCGCACCGCTACGACCTCCTACCCTTGCTACCTTCCGGTCCTGGGGGAGTTTAGAGGGAGCTGGTCGTGTACGACTTTCCCGACTGCAAATGTATGCATTTTTTGGATGTTTTACAAAAAAGGGCGTAAATAACGCCCCTCCGCAGACACAATATGCGGGCGGACGGACCGCTACTCCCGGTAGCGGGGCACGGATTCGGTCCTGACCGGGAACGTGAAATACGTATTCGGATACGGTTCCCCCCTAAGGGTGAAGTGCCACCATTCCTTATCGTAAGGGATGAACCCCGCAGCCTTCATGGCATTTCTGAGGATGTGCCTGTTCTCCCGCTGTTGTGGCGTTATGCCATAGCAGTTGTAATGTGACCTCTCGCCCAGAAGGTCGAAAGTTCCTCCCATGTCCACTTCCTTGCCCGTAGTCATATCGAATATGGTCAAATCCACTGTGCTCCCTCTGCTGTGTCCGGAATGCGATGCCAAATATCCCTTTATGAAAAGCAGACTTTTCGGAAGATCCGGATAGAAGTACTGCTTCATCCTTTCGTCTGAAACATCCCTTGACCATCTCTTGAAATGGTCCACACTCTTCTGGGGACGGTACGCGTCAAATATCTTGAGGCGGTATCCTTGTTCCCTCAAGATGTCCGCGGCTTTGGAAAGAGCCAAAGCGCCTTCCTTCGTCATAAGTGCTACCGGTTCCTCATAACCGTCTATCCTGTCCCCTACGAAATTGTATGTCGTGAAGTAACGGATCTCCTGCATTATGTCGGGAATCACATCGGACACCACAACGAAACCGCTGGCGTCAGGTGACATTACTTGAGCCGATGCTTCGCCGGGGAAAAAGATTCCTGTGAGGAGCGGGAAAAGGGACATTGCAATGAAGCGCAAAATGTTCATCGGGAGAAATCAATGAGGTTCCTGCTAGAGGCTGTCAAAGATGAAAGGAAGGACGTCTTCCACCCTGTCGAACTTCCATATGGCGGACGAGCCCGCCATTATCACAGACATGGGTTTTCCGCCGATCATCTGGTATTCGGCCATTACCTGGCGACATGCGCCACAAGGGGTCGCAGGCGCTTCGCAGAGGGTGCATGCCGGGCCTCCAGCAATCGCAATCGATACCATCGGAATGCCTGGGTACTGGGCACCTGCGGTGAACATCGCGGTCCTCTCGGCGCAGAGTCCGGAAGGGGAAGCGGCGTTCTCCTGATTTGAGCCTTTGACTATCGTACCGTCATCAAGCCTTACGGCCGCGCCTACATTGAACTTGGAATATGGAGCATAAGAACTCTTCTGGGCTTCAATAGCCGCCTGGACAAGTTCCCTGTCCAGGGGGAGCATCTCCTCCACGGAATCGTAAACCGTGTAATTGATGGAGAGGGTTATCTTTTCCATAAGTTGCCTCCTTTTGACTCATTGGTTTGTGGACGATGGAGCCATCATCTGACTATGGCCTTCAAATATATGCAAAAAAACCGTGAGAAAAAAGAGGAATGTCCTAAGGACAGGAAACAGCACCGCGGACAGCTCCTCCGATCAGATATTGCCCCTCATGAAATTATGAGGAGTCAGAAGGAACCCGAAACGCAGCATCGAGCGTGGAGGAAGAGGGGATGTCTTAGGATAGGGCACGTGTCCCGTCGCATCGACTATGGGTCCGGCACTGTCCATGCAATCCCTCAGCGCCTCGTCATAGCCGTAATGGAACTGCACGAAGAAATACGGATTCTGAAGCCTCCTTCCAAGGCGCACTGCGACCTCGGCATTCACATTGGCTATGCTCTTGTTCCAAAGTGGCGTCACGCTTCCCATGAATTCCCAGGCGCCTGAAGGTGTAGTGTATGTCGCCCCCAACTGGACCAGCCCGAAATACTGCAGAGGCAGATCCATCGTCACTTTATCTCCGTACCATCCGTACCCGGCACGCAATGCGGCCTGAAGCGACAGACCTGAAGGGTAGTCCCTTCCATAGATCGCTACCAGATAATTGACGCTCCTGGAATATGCGTCGTTCCTTCCATTGGAACGGTGTTCGGTTCCGAACAGCAAAGTGCTTCCATAAGGGCTCCCCTCTTCTTTCCAGTTCTTTCTGGCATAAAGGCCCGGGATATAAGTATTGTCATAGAATGGAGAAGAGTACGTGAACATGCTCCAAAGGGACATCTGGGTATATGCCACCAGAACATCTATGCCTTTCCCTCCTATGTCGTTCCAGAGCGGAAGTGCAAGACTGACCTGGAACTTTACATCCGCGGCATCCCGTCCCGAGTCTCCACTCACCGGAAAGCCCGTTGTAAGATACTGAGGACGGAACATCTCAATAAGAGGGCGTGAATTCTGGGCTGAAAGAGTGAACGCTATCGTCACTGACGCTATGACAAGTACTATCTTTTTCATGATCAGCTTGCACTTATGAAACCGTCTTACCGCCTTGAGGCTTCACCATATATCTGCCGAACTTGTGTTCGTGGATCAGTTCAAGATGCCTTTTCCTGAGATCTTCCATTGCTTGATCAAGTGTCTCAAGGTAGAATCTTAAATTGTGACGGAAAGAGGCCTCATCCTCATGCATCGCCTCGATGCTCACAACCAATAATGTATCGTTGTTTATGAGACTCGATTTGACCAGGCACCATTTCGCAGTGATATCAAAAGCAGCTTGACGAAGACACTCAATGCTATCGGAGGATTCACCTTCAAGACGGAAGCTCAGGTTCAACGAAATGACCGGAAAGAAGCTTGTTCCTATCAATATCTGATCTGCGCCCAGTTTCAAATCCAGCAAATCTTCATCCAAGACTTTGCACGTGAAACCCATTTCTTCAAGGATAGACGGAATGCTTTCTTTTTCAAGTTTGCGGAAAGACTGCTCCGGATCCACTGGAGCCAATTCCAGATCGTCAATAATCGAGCGTACTTGATCCGATGTGCCGGACAAGAAGCCTTGAAGTTCAAGCCTCCTTATCCCTTGGTTTATCAATTTCTCGTATTTGTCCATGGGAAAAACGGCAATTGTCATAACGGTTAAATCTCGGGTTGTCTATTCTGCGAAGATAAGATTTTTCTACTTTACGAGAACAAAGGAAAAGACTGAAACCAAAAGAAAATCTCCTAATGAATTAAATGATACGGCTAGTTGCAGAAAGCCGGAATGCTTTTTGGAATTATTGAGAATAATACCGAGTTTCGTGGAAACAACAAATATTCATGGACATGGCCGAACTCTGGATAATGGTTATTGGCGTCATTGCCACACCTGTCACAATAATGCTTCTTGTTTTATATATCAACTTACGGGAAAAGTGGGAGAAGAACAAAAAACTGCAGTATTATTATTCCCCGGTCGTCGACGCACCCTCCAATGACGATAAGCGGAAGGTCATGCTCGAGATTTTATCCGGCCAATGGGAGACACTGAAAATGGACAAAGAGGGCGAGGCCGTTCTTGCTTTGGAGGCTAAAATCAAGAAGTTGGAAAAAGGTGAATACGTACAAGCCCATCGTATTATCGACAATCTTTCGCGGATGGAAGGAACGGAAGATATCATCGGGCAGATCAGACTGGCTGGGGACGGCACACATCCCAGATTCATAATCGCCAGATGCGAAGCCCTTTCCGAAGTTCTGCTCAGGCATTGGGACCGTTTGAAGACAAATCCTAATGCAGCGGCTGTACAGGCCTTGGAGGAGAAACTCCAAAAGCTGCAAAAAGGAGAATTAGTCCAGCGTCATGTTGTAATTGACAATCTGTCCCGGATGTTCGGGAGCGAAAAGGTCATCGAAGAAATCAGGCAGGTGGACACTTGGACTTAATAAAACCTTTGCGCCCTCTACACTTTTGTTTCAACATCAAAGGTTCTGCTTTTCCGGAAAACCGGCCAGCAGAACCTTTTCCTATTGACTATTGGGCATAACCGCCTCAGTCTTCGTAGAAAGTCAGAGTGTACTTGTCATAATCAGTACCCCTGAAGGTTATTACGACATCGCGATAATATTTGGTGCTGTCCAATTGTACGGAGCCGTCCTCTGAAGTATGCTTTGTGAACTCGGTGACTTTTATCGTCCCTGTATAGGTCAGTTTGTCCGGATGTCCATCGAGTATATACCTGTCCAAACGATGCGTGACAAAATCATTGTCATCTTCCGTCAAAAGCTGTTCTGCAAGTGGATATGAATCTTCTTTGAGGTCATCAATATCCGGTGAGAAAGAACAAGCGGCGACCAGAAGAGCGGTTGACCTGCATATTATGATGCGATGGCTACTTCTTGAACAGCCTTTGCGCTTCGTCGTACAAGTTGAGTTTCCAAGTATACCAGGTGTGGCCTTCTCCCACCTCCTGATATTCATATTTGAGTCCTACCTCATCGAAGAGTTTGTTCGCCTTTTCACCCGATATATAGGTGATATCTGTCTTGCCTCCCTGGGTCATCACAAATTCTTTGCAGTTCTTGTTTATGATGGCGGCATTAGTTCTTACATGAAGTCTCTCTGCCTCTTTCTCAATGTCAACTCCCGGGTTGAATCCACCGGAAAGGCACCATACGTAACCGAACTTGTCCGGGTTCTGGAAAATGACTTCAAGAGTCTCTATTCCTCCCATTGAAAGGCCCGAAATCGCCCTATGGTCTTTGTCTGTCAGGACTCTATAGTTACTCTCTATGAACGGTATTATATCTGTCATGAGATCCTTCTCGAAAGCGGAGATATCGCATGAACCGTCAGGCATCACGACAATCATAGGTACCATCTTGCCTTCAGAGAGGAGGTTGTCCAGGATGTCGCCCGCACATCCTGCCGTCGGCCAGGCCACGTCAGTGTCACCGCCTCCATGGACAAGGTAGAGCACGGGAAGTTTTTCCTTGCCCGCCTCATATCCCGCGGGAGTCCAGACACGCATGGTTCTTGCCCTTTCAAGGGTCCTGCTCCAGTAGGATCGTACTGCCATTGCCCCATGTTTTATATTGGGGTTATAAGAGAAAAACTCCCTGCCATTGGGTTCAACAACAGCAAGAGCTGTATTCTGAGTGGTCGTGGGACTTTTAGGATCGTATACCGTTACTCCGTCCACTACAAAATGATACCTGTAAGCACCAGGCTTGAGGTTCGGAATACTGAAAGACCAAACACCATTCTTCTCGGTAGGGACAAGGGGCTGCCCCCATGGCACGGCATCACCTGCAAGACTTACATTTATCGCCTTAGGAGCGTAGATACTGAAGACGGTTGTTCCGTCAGGAAGCACCCTCACACTCTTAAGGGTATCATTAGGAGTCATCACCCTTCTCGGCGGTTGTGCGTTTGCACATAATGAACCCATGAGGGTTACGGAAACAAGGACAAATGCTAGAAACTTTCTCATAATCAATAATTGTATATGCTCAAGATAATGTGATTCCTATGATCAAATACGGAACGTATCCGGTTCCGACGGTATAAAGATACTAATAAACATCTATTCAGTGAGCATTCGGTCATAATTAACTACGCCTGCAGATTCAGGTCAGTCTTTCATCTGGGGGACATTGTCAATCCGCTGCCTGTAGAAGGCGCGCAAGTCCGACCACTTGTAGTAGGGGAAGTTGTCCGTCTTGACCGGGAGTGTGACCTCATAACCGTTGAGCAGGCATTTCACGAGGATATCCTGTCCGGCTTTCCGGCTATGGTAGAAAACAAGTTGAATGTTCGAAGCCTTGCATGTTTTCCAGTTCTGGTAGACGTCCTTCACCTGATAAGGATCTTCAGGGTCGAGATCTGCGCCGTCAAGGCCCATAAGAACCGTTAGCGGACCGATGTATGAGTCGTGCCCGAAACGGAAGTCGGCGACCCTGTCGCTGGCTCCCTCCAGAACGGCGTCCGCTTTCCTTATGATGTCCTCAAGTATGGGGACCGTCTTGTATTGGTCACCGAAGACCCAAGAATAGGAGCCCAGATTGGAAGATTCCCAATTCCGGACGATGTCCTCATCGTTCAGGATGTCTCCCATCATTCCCTCGTGGTCTATATTCGGAAGGGAGGTATACAGGCTTACGAGGTTCACGGCAATCTGGTTCATATTACCAGGAAGGCCTTCCGTAGACTTGAACACCCGGGAAATTATCTTGCCGTTGAGTGTGTTATCATACGCGAACGAAGCGCGGTTAGCTTCGTACCTGGGTTTCGCTTTGGGCCATTCACGGTATGCCGGGTTCTCCTTGTCGCCAGGGACCACTCCGTCCAGAGTGAAGCGGGAGGACTGCTCCCGGATCTCGATTTTCGGATTGCACTGCACGAGTTCCTGGCAGAAGGCGGACATGCTCATCACGCAGCGGCCGGAAAGAGAGGATATGGCAAGCACGTTTCCGCCATTCCGAAACACTTCCGGGAATCTGTTGTACATGGTCCTTGAAATCTGCTGATGCTGTTGCCAACCGATATCGGAAAGTTCGCTTATGCCGGTCATCAGTTCCTGTTTCGCGTCAAGGAAACGGGAGTAGAAGGCTTCACCCTCGTCGGTCAGGAGATTCTTTTCATGGGCGGCATACAGTAAGGTATCCAACTGTTTATAGAGCCGGTCGTTCCAGTAATAGCGGGAACCGTGACGGGCGTAACCCGAGATGTAGAATGGTTTATACCCACGAGGGGATGGAGTTATGGACTCCATCTTGAAACCATAGGGATAGTCGGTGCCGTAGGCTTTCCGGGGATCGGCCTTCAACTGCTCCAACGCAGGGACATTCTGCGCAATGGAGACGATTGACAAGAAGGCTAGAAGGACTGCAGTAAGAAAGCGTTTCATATCTTGGGAATCATTTTCAACAAACCTTAGATTTGCGGCGTGGTTTTCCACCAAGGTTTGTAGACAAAAATAGTAAACTTATGCCGATATATGAAGTTTAACAAAGGACAATGGAGCCGGGCGGTTCTCAGAGTCAGCAAATGGGTAAGACCCGAGTATATTTTTCGCCCCGTCCGGTCAGTTGATCCAGGACCTGAATAATAATATCGCCTTAGTACGAATAAGGTTTGCAGGTGACGGATCGACGGTCCACTGTCCGCATAAAGCAATGCAAGTTATGAAAAAAATCCATGTCGGCATCGACATCAGCAAGGAAAAGTGCAATCTCTGCTACCGCAGCGGCTTTGAGATCGTCCGCGAAGAAGACATCGGGAGGCTTTGCTCCCAGCTTACATGATGCCCATTTGACCGACAGGCCCAAATCAACGGCATTTCTTGGAGAATCATCCTTAGAACAGGAACTAAGAGAAACGACAGTGAAGAAAGAAGCTAGTAGGTAAATAATCTTTTCATAATCAAATTCATTGGTCAGTGCAAATTTATAGAACTTCTGTCAATCGGGCAGTATTCCGAATGGCGGACAGTTTATTTCTCATTAAACCCACTTCTTTAGGTCTTGATGTTGAATTTCTCTACCAGATGTACAGACTTTCCTTCACCGAAGTGACAAAGTTTGTTTTTCACATCTGACTCTTCTATCTTAGCATTGAACAAACCGACCAACCGGATGAGAAAGACATTTATTCTGATGCTGTTCAGCATCCTCTGCCTGAATGCTTCAGCCCAGTTCGTGTGGCAGGGGAACAGCCCGATGCAAGTGGCATGCTCTCCAGATGAGCACGTAATGATTTCAACCACCCTCGGAATTCTCGACCACGACAGCCGCCTAGTCCTTGGAGAAGGTATATCCGTAAACAGCAGTTCCGGGAAGATAATTGTCGGAACCGCCGGGAAGAGCCCGCTCGTATCCGGAATCGACGTCTCCCCTCTTTCAGGAAAGAAAGAAGCCTTCATGCTCAAGGTATCCGATAGCGGCATCTTTTACATCGTTGGAAGCGATTCCCACGGAACCGCCTACGGCATTATTGAACTCACTCGTCTTCTGGGAGTCTCCCCTTGGGAATTCTGGGCCGATGTCGCTCCGCGTTCAATGGAGAGATTCACCCTCCCGAAAGGATATCTCGATGTCCAGAGTCCCTCAGTCGAGTTCAGAGGAATCTTCATCAACGACGAAGACTGGGGTCTCACCAGATGGAACAGCAGCGACTATGAGCCTCCTTACCGTCCGACGCGCCCCGCTATCGGACCGGACAAGAACGGAAAGATATTCGAGCTGCTTCTCCGCCTGAGGGCCAACACCTTCTGGCCGGCCATGCACGAGAGCAACCAGGCTTTCTTCCTGACCCCAGGCAACCGTGAAGCCGCTGAGAAATACGGCATCTACATCGGCAGTTCCCACTGCGAGCCCATGGCCTGCAATGCAGCCGTGGAATGGGTGAAACGCGGCAAGGGAGAGTATGATTTCGTGAACAACAGGGAAGGCGTCATGGAATTCTGGGAAGACAGGGTGAAGGAAGTCGCCGGGCAGGAGATCTTCTACACTGTAGGGATGAGAGGTCTTCATGACTGGGGTATGGCCGGAGCCAACACCGTTGACGAGAGAAGAGAAGCCCTTACCCAGGTCATCGCCGCCCAGAGAGAGCTCCTCGCCAAGCACGTTGACCCCGAAGTCACTAACGTACCCCAGATGTTCATTCCCTACAAAGAGGTCCTCGAAGTGTACAACTCGGGACTTGAAGTTCCCGATGACGTGACCCTTATGTGGCCCGACGACAACTTCGGTTACGTGACCCACTACCCTACCGACAAAGAAAGGGAGAGAAGCGGTGGAAACGGCATCTACTACCATGTCTCCTACTGGGGACTCCCCCACGACTATCTTTGGCTCGGAACCGCAAGCCCCGGTCTTCTTTTCCAGCAGATGAACAAGGCATATGACTACGGCGTGCAGAAGATATGGATCCTGAACGTGGGAGACATAAAGCCGATAGAATACCAGACCGAGCTCTTCCTTGACATGGCCTGGGACATCGAAAAAGTAAGAGCGAAGGGACCCACCGCACATCTGGAGGAATTTCTGAAGAGAGAATTCGGCCAGAAAGCGGGAGAAGAACTCCTCCCAGTGATGACCGAACATTACCGCCTTGCTTTCATCCGTAAGCCCGAACATATGGGGAACACCTACGTGTATTATCCAGCTAACAGGATCGAGGTAAGCGACCTCCCATGGAGCGAGAACTTCATCCGCCAAAGGCTCTCCGACTACAAGGCGATATCCGACAAGGCGGAGCAGATCGGAAAGAGCATGCCTTATGACAGAGAGGACGCATACTTCCACCTTGTCAAATATCCCGTCCAGGCGGCCACCCAGATGAACGGCAAGTTCCTCAAAGCTCAGCTCGCCCGTCACCGAAAAGCCCAGTGGCGCGAGAGCGACATCGCTTATGACAGCATCGCCCGCCTGACCAGCATCTACAACTACGGAATCCACAACTCCGGCAAATGGAAAAGAATGATGGACTTCCAGCCAAGGAAACTTCCTGTTTTCGAAGTTGTCCCGATGCAGGCCCTCGACACCCCGATGGTGGAAGACACAAAGCCTCTTTTCGTATGGAACGGAACGGAATACACCGCCGGAAGCGGAATTCTTCAGGACGCCCTCGGATATGAAGGCAAGGCTGCTTTCTACCCACAGGGAGAGAAACAGAGCTTCTCATTCGGGAAGGTAAGCGCAGACAGCATCAAGGTCAGTGTTTCCTTCATTCCCTCTTTCCCTGCGAACAACAAAAGCATACGCCTTAGGGTGACCCTGGACAAACTTCCTCCGGTTGAACTCTCCTACGGAACCTCCTGGCATTCGGGAGAATGGTGCGAGAATGTCCTGACGAACCGTTCCACCAAGGAAGCCGTATTCCCTATCGACGACAAGTCCCGCCATACTCTCACTCTCGAAGCCCTCGACGACGGAGTGGTAGTTGACCAGATAAGAATCGACTGACAAAACCGTAATCGTCTACTTACCGTCCTGTGTGAAGAACCACCTTCCTCCGCAGGACGGTTTCACGTTATTGACTAGGTGCAAACAAAAAGAATATCTTTATCAGTGAAGATTATGTGTATACCAAATATATTGTGTGTATACCAAATAAAAACTGACATAGGAGTTAGCATATTAATCCGTTCATTGTGCCCAAATGAACGGTGAGATGATAACAATGACAGAGAAACAGTAATTATTAACAGCGCCTTTAAAGAATTGATAAATAGTTATTAACTTTGGATCCGGACAGTGGGTC
>JAEEGL012382489.1_pt1 | contig 45110 bp, 31 predicted proteins | sample 9134231 | NCBI WGS metagenome assembly JAEEGL01 (sample SAMN16246548, study PRJNA631951) | gut metagenome | biome: gut microbiome; feature: rumen; material: fiber-attached | host: Bos | place: Iran: Karaj | collected 2018-10 | reverse complement strand
CGCCAGCAGCATCATATCCGCTGCCATAAACCTTATCATCTGCATAAAACTTAGTCTTACAGCTCTCATATCTTAATACCTCCCTGCTCCTGCCACATCCTTTTTACAGAGCCGCAGGAAGCGAAAAACAGCACAGAAATCAAAAGAACTGTCAATACTATCCCCACTGCAGCGGGCTCTTTTCCTGAGATAAGCTCCATACAGGCCACCGGCGGATAGAACCTCCATATAGGTCCCAAATCAAGGAATAAGCTAAACACCGCCGGCACGAAGCCAATGATCTCAACAGGCACAGTGGCAAGAATAAACTGATTGAGACTTACTATCTTGGTGGCCACGATCACGCCGCATAGGGTAAACATAGCACTTCCCAGCAAGGTTCCAACTGCGACTGGAAGCACTGCTCTGCTGCCGGACGCAGTCGCCAGAATCACTGCCACCACCACGGAAATAGCGCTGAGAGAAAGCACCTTCGATGCCACATATTCACAGGCTTTGACCGGAGTAATGGACATAAATGCCGTCACTCTCTGGCTCTTTTCCAAAAAAACGATGGCTCCCATAAAGAAAAGGCCCATGGCTGCCGGATCGGAAAATATCAGTATCGGCGCTGCTTTCTCCTTCGCAGCCACCGGCAGCGCGAAAATAAAGGCCGCGTATAATATGGTCAAAAAGGTATAAAGCAGATAGAATCCGTATCTTGCCTGAAATCTCATGTCCCATAGAAAAAGATTCCTGAATCTCATACCAGAGTCCTCCCTGTTATCTCAATAAAGATGTCGTTCAAGGTGGGTTCGCTGCTGTGAATGGAAAGAAGGCGGTTCTCATCAATAAGTTTCTTAAGCATTTCATCCTCTGAAGCCGCATCCAGTCTGCAGCTTCCTGTCTTTTCTCCGTTGTCATCCCAGGTGTAGGTAAGCTTCGCTGCCCCCTTTGACATAATCAGGTTGTGCGGCGTATCAAGGGCATATATCTGCCCTCCCACGATGAAAGCCACTCTGTCGCAGAGCTCCGTGGCGTCCTGCATATTGTGGGTTGTAAGGAGTATGGTCTTTCCCCTCTTCTTTTCCTCCAGGATCATGTCCTTCATCATGCGGTTGTTGGTGGGATCCAGGCCGCTGGTGGGCTCATCCAGGAAAAGCAGCTCCGGATCATGGATCAGAGCCTTGATGAAATTAAGTCGGCTCTTCATACCCTTGGAATAATCAGAAACCTTCTTATCTGCGTCGTTCTCAAGGCCCACTCTGGAAAAAAGTTCATCCACAGAGCGCTTTTTCCCATCATACATGGATGAAAAGAACTCGAGATTCTCTCTGGCTGTCAGCTTCTCGTACATGGTGGAATACTCAAAGTCCACTCCTATCATCTGATAAAAGCTCTCACCATGCTTCCTGCACTCAGTTCCTCCCACCGTGGCCGTGCCCTGATAAGTGGGGAGCATTCCCAGGAGTATCTTCTGAAGGGTGCTCTTTCCCGCCCCGGAAGGCCCCAGGAATCCGAAGATTTCACCCTTATTCACGTTAAAACTCATGTCCTTGATAAAGGGCTTATCGGTATAACTGAAGGTAAGATTCTGTACTGCTATCATGTTTTCTCCTCCTGAATATGTTTGACTGATTATGTCTATTTAGTCAATAAAAGAGTTGTATTTAGTCCGGCCATGAGCCGGACTGCATTATTATCATAAAATCTGGCTGATTATTCCGTAGATCATAAGCTTCAGGGCTTCGTCGTAGTGCTCTTCTCCTATCTCCTCCTTGTGTAGGGTTGCGAAGTACACTGCATGGAAGGCTGCGCTGACGACCTTGACGTCCACCTTCTTTTTCACCGGGAACATGGAAAACATCTGCTCTATTGTGTCCGTGTCATCCTGGAGGTGCGCCGCCACCACCTCCGGGGGGAGCTTACGTACCAGAAGCTCTACCTCTCCCGTATCCAGAAGCTTAAGTATCGGCATATCATCTGTCTTTTTGAAGAATTCAAAGACAAGATCCGTCAAAGCCTCAGCTGTAAGGGGCTTATCCGCTATCTGTGCCAGGGCCATGGCCAGTTCCTTGTTGATGGCATCATGCTGTTCCTGGATAACCTCAAATAATAAAAGCTCCTTGGACTTGTAAAACAGGTAGAAGGTTCCCTTGGGAATGTTGACCCTCTTAACCAGTTCATCCACCGTGGTACGCCTCACGCCGTACTGGGCAAGGCACTTGGCCGCTTCTTCCTTAAGGCGCCTTACTATATATTCCCTTTCCTGATCTGAATAGCTCTTTGGCATAAACCATAATTCCTTTTTGACTAAATTCGTTGTTATAGTCAGTATAATCTCAGAATAATTTCCTGTCAACTATTCTGTTTTAAAACTTATTCATCTGCATAGGCCTTTTGGATTTCCAGGATTTTATCAAAACTTCGATCGAAGATTTCGACAACGATAGGTGAAAACTGGCTTCCGCTCTGGGCAACGATCTCAGCCCTTGCCTGTTCGCTGTCCCAGGGTTCTTTATAGGATCTCCTGCTGGTAAGAGCATCGTAAACATCAGCCACAGCAACGATCTGGGCAAAAGGAGAAATATCATCTCCCGACAGCCCATTGGGATAACCGGTGCCGTCCCATCTTTCATGGTGCTGACTGGCAATAAGCCTCGCCATAACTATCTCTTCTCCTTTAGAATTCGCCAGAATCTCGTCTCCGTATGTGGTATGAAGTCTCATTATCTTGATTTCTTCTTCAGTGAGTTTACCGGGTTTTTCAATTATTTCTCTTGGAACCAGCAGTTTTCCCACATCATGCATCATGGATGCAATCTTTATCTGCTCAACCTGCTCATCGTTAAAGCCATATTCCGCTGCAAGAAGGGCGGAATACTCAGCCACTCTTTTTACATGCTGTCCTGTCTCTCCGCTCTTGGCCTCAGATATTTCCGAAAGCTTGGCAATAATGGCTCGTTCACTATCCTGCAGTTCCTGCATATACTCGATTTTTTCTGCCTGTTCCTTGGAGGCTTTGATATTGAGCCTAGCAAATCCTGCAAAGAATAAAAATGACACAATTGCGATGGCATCCATCCACAGATTTTTTACATCAAAAACATTATCCGGCGCTCCTGAGAAGAGATAATAGCCTCCATACAAAGCATCCAGAAGGAAGAAAAAGCCCAATTGATAATGAAGAACGGGAAGCCATTCTATGATGTCCGAATGTTCTATAACATACTGCATTCTGGTAACAAAGAAAGCAACTGCGACAATGACAGTCACAATGAATACAACAAGATAAGAAGCTGCTGTCAAAGAAAGCAGCATGCACATTCTGTCCATAATGACATACATAAAATAGACAGTTGCCCCCAAGCTCCATTTTTCGTGCAGAATTTTGGAAAAAATGTACGACGGAATAATAAATGTGATTATATCCATAGATACTTTGAAAAGCATCTTTGTAGCTATCTGCATGTTTAAATCATATCCTGCAATGGCCTGATCCAGATAAACAGAATTGATAAACTCATAAAAAATATCAGTTAATACAGCAATGGTTGTTGCGGCAATGAAAAAGAAGACGATAAAATTGCGTAAAAAATGTTTTTTATCATCTGATTTTTGGGCAAGTATGGATGCATTGGTAAATGCAAACCAAATACCTACCAGTACTCTTGACCACTGACTTTGTAAAACCTGTAATACCATGCTGTGATCCTCATAAAGGAAATCATTATTACATTTTTGCGTATATTCACTAACATTATATCATTTTGCCGCAGATATCATCCAGTAAAACATTGGTAACAAAAGGAAAATAAAAATAAAATTCATCAAACAATTTTTCCCGGAATATGTTAGAATACATTCTGTTATTGGGCTTTTACCATAAGCAACTAAAAATATAACGCATTAGGAGGATTCCATGGGCGGTTTTTTTGGCGTAGCATCTCGTGAAAGTGCAGTTTTTGATCTTTTTTATGGTACTGATTACCATTCCCACCTTGGCACACGTCGTGCCGGACTCGCAGTTTACAGCAAAAAGAACGGATTTGACCGTTCGATTCACAACATCGAAAGATCTTATTTCAGACCTAAGTTTGAAGATGATGTTCAGAGAATGGAGGGTAACCTCGGAATCGGCTGTATCTCTGATTTTGAGCCCCAGCCACTGATCGTAAGATCACACCACGGCACCTTTGCCATCACAACAGTAGGCAAGATTAACAACATCGATGAAATTACCAACAAGCTCTTCGCTGACAATCGTTCTCATTTCCTTGAGATGAGCGGCGGAGATATCAACCCCACCGAGCTGGTGGCCTCCATTATTAACCAGAAGGTTACTATTGTGGAAGGTATTCGTTACGCCCAGGAAGTCATCAAGGGCTCCATGTCCATTCTTTTGATGACCACCGAGGGAATCTATGCTGCCAGAGACAGATACGGCAGAACTCCCATTCAGATAGGACATAAGGACGAAGGCTACTGTGCCTGCTTTGAGAGCTTCTCTTACCTTAACCTTGGCTATGACCACTATAGAGAGCTGGGTCCCGGAGAAATAGCTTATATCACCCCGGAAAGTGTTGAGATCGTGGCTCCTGCCTTCGATGATATGAGGATCTGTACCTTCCTCTGGATCTACTACGGCTTCCCGGCATCCTGCTACGAGGGGCTTAATGTAGAAAAGGTAAGATACGGCTGTGGTGCCAAGCTTGCCCAGCGTGATATGCAAAGGGGTCTCCACCCCGATCTTGTTGCAGGAGTACCGGATTCCGGTGTGGCACACGCCATCGGCTATTCCAACACCTCTGGAATTCCCTATTCAAGACCTTTTGTAAAATACACCCCTACCTGGCCAAGATCCTTCATGCCCACCATGCAGTCCAGAAGAGATCTTATCGCCAAGATGAAGCTGGTTCCCATCAATCAGCTCATCGACAACAAGAGCCTTCTTCTTATCGATGATTCCATCGTAAGAGGAACACAGCTTCGTGAGACCACAGAGTTCCTTTATAAGAGCGGCGCAAAAGAGGTTCATATCAGACCTGCCTGCCCTCCTCTTATTTATGGTTGTAAGTACCTTAACTTCTCAAGATCCAACTCCGAGATGGAGCTGATCACAAGACGTGTAATTGAGAAGCTTGAGGGTTATCCTTCACCTAACGAAGATACCATCAGGAAGTACACAGATCCCGATTCACCTCAGTATGAGGCAATGCTTGAGGAGATCAGAAAAGAGCTGAATTTCACCTCACTTCACTACCATCGTCTTGATGACATGGTTGAGGCAATTCCTCTTGAGCCCTGCAAGCTGTGCACCTACTGCTGGAGCGGTAAAGAGTAAATTACAAATTTTTATGATAAAAATGGCCGGGGACTATCCCCGGCCACATTTTTTCTCAGATTTTATTTCTCATAAAGAAACTTCTCAGGAAGAGTTACATTAAAGTCCTTAGCCAGATGCCTGAAATCATCAGGTGTTATGGTCTGACGCTTCTGTCCTGTCATGGAGAGCATTTTAACAAGGATCTCTGCTGCCTTCTCAACGGTGTGCATAAGTCCGAAGGTGAGGTCAAAGTCCTCTCCTGCTGCGAACATTCCGTGATGCGCCCAGATAGCCACATCATATTTTTCCATGAGCTTACTGGTCTCTACTGCGATCTCTCTGCCTCCGGGAACCATCCAGGGCACAACACCGATACCGTCAGGAAATACCACAGGACACTCGGTAGCCATCTCCCAGAGCTCTCTTGTGAAGGCCTCATCAGTAAGAGGAAGCACAAAGGTAAGGGCTATGGTGTTGGTGGTATGTGCGTGGTAGATAACCCTGTATCTGCCGTCTGTAAGTCTCTTTTTTACCTCATGATTCATAAGATGGGAAGGAAGCTCTGATGTAGGTCTTCCGCCGTTTACAAGGCCCCATACAATGCGGTATTTCTCGCCTTTTTCGTCTATCTCTACGATGCACAGGCTGTCCTCAGGCTTGATGATGACGTTTCTGAAGAACTTGCCGGAGCCTGTAACCAGGAAAAACTCCCCTGCAAGGCCGGGAACTGTGGTTCCGATATCCTGCCAGTCTCCTGCCTTAAAGTCCTCCTTAACAAGCTCAACTTCCTCGCTCTTCATTCTATAGGACAGGTTGCCTCCGTTTCTCTCGTGCCAGCCCTGCTCCCAGCCGTCATTGGCCATACGGATAAACCCTTTTGTAAATTCTGCATCTAATACTTTCATGATCTTTTCAACTCCCGTTTTTTGAATTTATTCTTAGATTATACTCTCTTTGAGAGCACTTCCTTCTCATATCGCTCAACTTCTTCAAACCACTTGCCGTCCTCAGGAGCACCGCAGTGTCTGCAGTACTCATCCCATACCTCACCGAAAGGCATGGTCTTAAGCTCTTCCTGAGTGATCAGAAGCTTGGTGAAGCTGCTGCTGTCCTGAAGCTTCTTAAGCTCCTCATGGGGAGTAAGAAGGGCGTTTAAAAGAGCCTTCTGGGTGTTTCTAAAGCCTGTAGCCCAGGCTCCAATCCTGTTTATGGAAGCATCGAAATAATCAAGAGCCATGAATACTCTGCCCTCAAGGCCTCCGCAGCGAACGATCTCCTTGGCGATCTCTTTGGTCTCATCATCAAAAAGAACTACGTGGTCGGAATCCCAGCGCACAGGTCTTGTGATATGCAGTGCGATGTTAGGGAAGAAGGACAAGAGCGCAGGGATCTTGTCACTTACAACCTCTGTGGGATGGTAATGTCCGTTGTCCATAAGAGGAATGCACTTATCTGAGTGTGTGGCCGCAAAGGTAAGGGTAAACTCAGCACTTCCCACGGTATAAGACTCTACGCCGATGCCGAATACCTTGGACTCTACGCAGGGCTTAACCTTGCTAAAGTCAAAGGGCTCAGACAGGATCTGCTCGATGGAATCCTTATATCTGTCTCTGGGTCCCTTTCTGTCTGCGGGAACATCCTTGAAGCCGTCGCCGGTCCAGATATTCATAACGCAGGTCTCTCCCAGCTCCTCTGCCAGATAATTGGAAATCCTGATGCAGGCCTTGCCGTGCTCGATCCAGAACTTTCTTGTCTCCTCATTGGGAGAAGCCAGTGTCAGGGGATCGCACTTAGGATGCGAGAAAAAGGTGGGATTAAAGTCGCAGCCCAGTTTTCTTTCCTTGCAGAAATCAACCCATTTCTTGAAATGCTTGGGTTCAAGCTTGTCTCTGTCAACCCAGCCGCCGTTTTCCTCATCAAAAATGGCATAGCTGGCGTGAAGGTTCATCTTGGCTCTTCCGGGAATCAGCTTCAATACCTCATCGATATCCGCCATAAGCTCCTCTGGAGTTCTTGCTCTTCCGGGGTAGTTACCGGTGGTCTGGATGCCGCCTGTCAGGGGCTTACTGGGGTCTGTGTCAAAGCCTCTTACGTCATCGCCCTGCCAGCAGTGAAGCGCTATCTCCGCATTTTTAAGCTTCTCTATGGCTGCTTCTGTGTCAATTCCAATTGCCGCATATCTCTCTTTTGCCTGATCGTAACTCATATTTTCTTCCTCCAATACTGTTTTTATCTGAATTCTTTAACATCAAAGCTTCTGTAGATGCAGTCTCTTGCCTCTGCCAGATCCTTGAAAATTCCTGTGTTTATCATCTGTATCACAAGGTTGCCTATGGCAGTTCCCTCGATGGGGCCTGCAAATACCGGCAGTCCTGTTGCCCTGGCGGTGAGCTCGTTTAGATAAGCATCCTGGCAGCCGCCACCTATGATATTTACTGCGGTTATTTCTTTTCCCGTGATCTCGGAAATCTGCTTCACCGTATCGGCGTAGCACTTAGAAAGTCCCTTGTATACACACTGCATGATCTCTCCCACAGTCTCCGGGACCGCCTGACCACTGTTTTTACAGTAGTCCTTGATGGCATCTATCATGCTGACCGGGGATAAAAAGGATTCATCATTGACGTCAAGCACTGTCTCAAAATCCGCACTGTTTCCGGCTTCCTGAATAAGATCCGGGAAGCTGTAGTTCTTACCGGTGGCATACTTACTTTTTCTTCCCTCAACATATTCAGTGCCGTTGATCTCGCGCCTGATGGACTGGATGATCCACAGTCCCATGATATTCTTAAGGAATCTGTATCTGTAAAAAGCGCCGCCTTCGTTGGTGAGGTTTGCTTTCTGAGCGTCCTGTGATGTGATGGGCTCGAGATTCTCGACTCCCAGAAGACTCCAGGTTCCGCTGGATAAATAAACTGAGGATTCATCCCTGGCAGGCACCGACAAAAATGCTGAACCTGTGTCGTGGGTGGCAGGAAGGATCACTGTGGCGGAAAAGCCCACTTTTTCCTCAATCTCGTGGCTTAAGGGGCCAACTATGGTTCCGGGAACGGACAGCTCGCCGAATAATCTCTCGGGAATCCCCAGTTTTCTGATGATTTCCTTGTCCCAGGTCTTATCCGCGGCGTTCACCAGGTTGGTGCTGGTGGCGTTGGTGTATTCCTGCTTTTTTACCCCTGTGAGCCTGAAGTTCAGGTAATCCGGCAGCATCAGGAAAGTCTCGGCCTTCTCAAGGTCCTGGGGTGCCTGCTTCTTAACTGCCATAAGCTGATAAATGGTGTTGAAGGGCTGCTTCTGGATTCCGGTTCTCTCGTAGAGCTCTCTTTCTGGAATCAGATCAAAAACCTCTCGGTCCATGCCCTTGGTGCGGTCATCTCTGTAGGCCACCGCATCGCCTATAAGCTTGTCCTCACCGTCTAGCAGAACAAAATCCACTGCCCAGGTATCGATGCCTATGGTCTCAGGAATCATTCCCTCGTTTTTACAGGCCTTAAGTCCCTCTGTAACGCCCTCCCAGAGGTTATCAAGGTCCCAGCAAAGATGCCCATCCTTCTCCTTCTGCCTGTTCTCGAAGCGGTACATCTCTCTGAGCATCATTTTGCCCTCTTCCATCCAGCTCAGCATATGTCTTCCGCTGGAGGCTCCGATATCAATCGCCAAAAAATATCTGTTCATATACGTACCCCATTACTTTTCATGTTTATGATGCTATAATAGTATGCGCAGGCACTTCATTCTAGGACCATATTAGTGCCAAAATGGAACCTTATTTGACATTGTTTTCGAGGCCAGAAAAATGAGAGAAGAAATCCTTGATCATCTATATAAAATAACCGCGGAAGAAGAAAAAATCGTTAAGGAAAACGCGGGAATCTCCAAGGAGCTCTACACCTCCGAGGATGAATTCGTGGTGGACAGCAGCAAGCTCCTTCAACAGGGGAAGCTCATTGCAATACGCCCCCACACCCGCTTTGCCTTTTTTCCGGAGCACAGACACAACTACATCGAGATGGTGGTTATGCTCCAGGGAAGCCTTACCACAAGGATCGTGGACGGCGATACCATAACATTAAAAAAAGGCGACATCCTTTTGATGAACCGCCACGCCAAGCACGAGATCATGCCCTGCAGAAGAGACGATCTGGCACTGAATTTTATTATTTTACCGGAGTTTTTTTCCAGAGGAAATGTGTCCTACGACAGGGAAAATATCCTGAGGGACTTTATCATAGCCTCCCTTTCCGAGAAAAAAAGATACAGCGACTACCTCCTCTATCACGCAGAGGGGGTAATTGCTGTTGAAAATCTGATGGAGAACCTTATCTGGACTCTCATCTATCATCCTGATGACATGAATCAGATCGTCCATTCCACCATGGACCTTCTTTTGATGAACCTTGCTGCCCTTTCAGCAGACACCCTGAAGGACATGCGCTCCAAGGGCCAGAACATCACCATTACTGCCCTTGAATATATCGATCATAACTATTTAAGCGGAAGCCTTGAGGAACTGGCGACCCAGACCGGCTACACCACCGCTTACCTCAGCCGCCTTCTGAAAAATAACACCGGCTGCAATTTCAAGCAGCTCCTGCAGCAGCGCAAGCTCCAGCAGGCCGCTTATTACCTGGAGAACACCCCCCTCACCACCGAAAACATCATCGAGAAGATCGGCTATGAGAACAGTGCTTACTTCTACAAGGTCTTCGCCAGGAAGTACGGCTGCTCACCGAGGCAGTATAGGAAAAATCATGCTATTCAGTCACATTAACCTTTGCTGTAAGAACGCCTGCCTCATCAACAAAGGCGACATTATTCATTTTGCAAAAGTGCGATCACTTTTTCAATTTGTTCCAAGGTCTTCTTATATCTCATTATTATTTCCTATTTGAAAATATCTAAAAAATTAGATTTCTCTTTCTCCCTTATAACTTCACGCAAAATCTTCTTAACTTCCAACATTCTTTCATCAGAGCGGTCCTTCCAATCCTCCAGTAGCATCTTATCCGCTCTGAGTGAAAACTCTCTAAAACGCTTACGTAGCTCATCATCAGGCGCATTCATATTAAAAGCCATGGATACCCAAAAATCAGCTCTTACAAGATCATCATTCTCTGCCATACACTCCTCCATGTTTTACTTCACATTATAAAATACCTGTATTTCCTTAGAAACCAGTTCCTTGTTAAATACCAGGTCCCCGTGGAGCATGAGAATATCCCCTTCAAGGTACTCTCCCGCCAGGTACATGGAATAGAAATAGTTGGTGGTGCGATATTCCGGATTTGGTACAAAGCAAAAGCTGCAGTCTTCATATTTCGCCGCAGCAGCCTTAAACATCTCCGGAAAAGGCCCTGTGGTCACCACAAATTCCCGAATCCCACATTCTCTGAGAATTCGGATCTGCCTGTCAAAGATGGTCTCTGCGTTATAAAGTTTTGCCATGGCCTTGGGCTTGTCCTTTGTCAGCTCACCCATGCGGTTTCCAAGGCCTGAATTAAAGATAAGTGCCTTCATACTATTTCAGTCCTGTACAAACTACCTGCATCATGAATTCCAAGATTGTTTTGGTACATGGATTTCCTTCCAGGGGTTCTCCACAGCTTCCTGGACCATGAGCCAAAACAGAGCATCATCCAAAGCTTCTTTTAACGGATATGGTGATGCGCCTCCGGCAATGTACTCCTTCATATCCAGAAGAATCGTTGCGATTGCATATTCATCCCAGATAGTATCAAGCTGAAGTTCCGGCTGCCATACGCGTCTGCTATCCCTAAGAGCCTGCGTATCCAGGTCCCGGTACTTTTCAGGGATTTCAGACATCAGAAAAATGCGTTTAGGCTCCTGTTTTTCGTCGATATAATATTGGATTCTGTCGCTCCATTCGCCCTTCTCGCAGCGAACAGTAATATGCCTGGTTCTGATATATGACCTATACTCTACCGAGGAAAAATCATAAATTGCTGTCTTACCGGAATCGTAGGAAATATGGACCATATCCCTAACTTCCTTGCCAATTCGTCCGTCATAAAAAGCGCCATAACGGGAATCCGTCTCGCTGACAGGGGACTCTTTTCTCTCTCCATGTAAGACATAGTCTTCATTATCAGCAAGAAGCATTCTGCGCAGGATACTGGCCGCATGGTAATCATGGACCATAGAAAGATATCCTGTCTGAGGTACTCCCAATAATCCCTTTTCTATGGAGGACAGTCCTGCTGCCAGAACAGGATGCCTGTGGTATTGCTCACAACATACTATCTTTGCTCCCTTTGTTTCGCTGAGTCTCCATATCTTTTCCAGCTTCTCCACCGAGGAACCAACCGGCGTCTCTGTGACTACAGGATAGCCCCTAAGAGCCCACTCTTCTGCGACATCTGCCACGTGCTCCCGGTCTACGGCAACCACAACAAAATCGGGATTAATTGCCAGTGCCTTATTAACATCTGTTGTGGCAGGAACGCCCGTATTCTTAGTGACCAGATTCACTTTTTCTTCAGATCTGCATAAAAAGATTGCGTTAAAAAGCTCCGGATAATTAGCCGCAATACGCCCATAATACTCTGAGCGATAGCCTGATCCTACAATCACAAAATTTAGCATTTATACTCCTCTCATCTGATCCTGTTCTGAAACTGCTCCTTGTTGCTGACCGGAGTGGTGGTGGGTCTACCAAGATCCGCTCTGGAACTGTCGTTGGTAGTCACAATGATCGCTTTCATCCAGGATCATATACTTAACTCCCAGAAGCTCCCTTATGGATACGCACAGCTCCTCGCCGGCTTCCAAAGCGTGCTTGTGATTGCCAGCGATAACGCACCTTCCCTCAGCAGGGATTACTTCACTGTTTATGATGGTCGGATTGTAATATGCCATAAAAAGTCCTGACAGAAACGGCCTAAGGAGCTTATATAAAAAAGCAGATCTGTTCATGGGGAAGTCGCCTCCTCTAATGAATATTTTATCATATTTATTGCCTATATCCCCCGAAAGGCTTACAATTAACAAGTCTGCGGGGCCCATAGCTGCCGCAAATGATAAATGAAAGGAGACAATTGATGAAGGCTGAATTTTCACCATATCTGAAAAATATAGCATCAGGCCTTAAGAAGCTTATTTCCGAGCTTTCAGGCCATTATGATTATGTAAGCATTCTATCAACCGATTCTGTGGGATTTCATGTAGTGGTTTCCCAGAGAAACAAGACCATAAACGGTGACACCCTTATGGCCGAGAGAGGAAACGTAGTAAGAGTCTACAAGGACGGCTTATACAGTGAGTACTCTTTTAACCAATTTGACCCGGACAAGGCGGAGGATACAGCAGCTCGCATCAAAAAAGTTCTTGATGCCCAGCTCTCTGTCCTTAAAGCCACCAATTCCAAGATCTATGACACAAAAAAGCTCGATGACGAGCCCAAGGAGCTCTTTGTGGAGATGGAAACAGGCTCAATGCCTGAGAATACCGACCTCTCAGAGCTTGTGAAGAAATTCCAGAAATTTAGTGACGAGGGAATTGCTCTTTCCGATGAGATCATCGACTGCAACTTAAGAGGCGATTCCACCCACGTTTCCAAGATGTTCCTTACTCCCAACCAGGATCTTCGCCAGAGCTACGTATTTTCCGAGGGCAGCGTTTCTATGATCGGCGCCCGCGGGGACAAGAGCGATTCCGCCTTCAGCGGAGTTTCCGACAGAGAAGGTCCCGAGATCTTCGACAAACTTCAGGATGTTATGAAGGATGTCTTCAAAGACCTCAATGACAATCTCGGTTCCCAGCACATCGAGCCCGGTGAGTACGAGATCATCACCACCCCGGAGGTTTCCGGTCTTATCGCCCACGAAGCCTTCGGCCACGGCGTTGAGATGGATATGTTCGTAAAACAGCGCGCTCTCGGCGCTTCCTATATCGACAAGCGTGTAGGTTCCGATCTTGTTACCATGCACGAAGGCGCAACCTGCGTAAAGGACGTTGCCAGCTACGCTTTTGACGACGAGGGAACCCTTGCAGGAGACGTTATCGAGATTGAAAACGGCATCCTTAAGACCGGTGTCTGCGATGCCCTGGCTGCCCTGCGTCTTGGCTGCAAGCCCACCGGCAACGGCAAGAGACAGAACTTCGAACACAAGGCCTATACCAGAATGACCAATACCATGTTTGACGCCGGCACTTCCACCAAGGAAGAGATGATTGCTTCAGTAAAGAAGGGCTATCTTCTCTCCGGCATGTTCTCAGGCATGGAGGACCCTAAGCACTGGGGAATCCAGTGTATCATCGCAAGAGGCTACGAGATCATAGACGGCAAGCTCACCGGCAAGGTTGTATCTCCTGTTGTACTTACAGGTTATGTTCCTGACCTTCTTGGCTCCATTTCCATGGTAAGTAACGACTACCTTTCCTTCGGAAACGGCGCCTGCGGCAAGGGCTACAAGGAATGGGTCAAGGTTTCCGACGGCGGCCCGTATCTTAAGGCCAGAGCAAGACTTGGTTAATTGGGAGGAAAAAGAATGTTAGACAAGATTTTAGAGCTAATCAAAGCCTCCGGGGCAGATGCCTTCGAGGTTACAGATACAGTTACCGAAGCCTGGGAATTCTATTTTATCAAGCACGAGCTTGACCAGAACAGAGTTCGCGACGTAGAGCATATAAATGTTACCATCTACAGAAAGCTGGAGGATGGCAAGTTCCTTGGAAGCGCATCCGATGAGATCGCTCCCACCGCTTCAGAGGCTGAGGCCAAAAAGATCATCGAGGATCTCTACGAGAGAGCTTCCTATGTAAAGAATCCTTACTATGAACTCAATAAGGAAAACACCGAGGTGGAGGTAAAAGACTTCGACGTTGAGGCCATGGCCAGAGACTACATCGAAGCTCTCATGCAGATTCCCGAGACCTCCACAGAGGATATAAATTCCTATGAGATTTTCGCAGAGAAGTGCAAAAAGCGCTATGTAAACTCTGAGGGAATCGACGTTACAGTATCCTACCCTTCTTCACAGGTTGAGGTTGTGGTAAATGCCAGAAATGAGGAGCACGAGATTGAGCTCTACCGCATGTATAAGGCAGGAACCTGTGACAAGGAGCATCTGGTAGCAGAGCTTACCGATACTCTCCGCTTCGGTAAGGACAGACTTGTGACAGTGCCAACTCCTTCCCTTAAGAAGGCAACAGTACTGTTTTCAACTGAGGATGCCACCGGCATCTATGAGTTTTTTGCCTACAAGATGTCCGCAAGCTTTAAATACCGCGGCTACTCCAACTGGGAGGTGGGAAAAGAAATCGCTACCGATGTTAAGGGCGATAAGATAACCCTTAAGGCAGTAAAAGAGCTTCCCAATTCCTCAATGAACTCTCCCATCGACAGACAGGGAGCCAGAATCCACGATATGTATGTCCTGAAGGACAACGTTCCGGAGAATTTCTTCGGAGACTGTCAGTTCAGATATTACCTGGGCTTCAAGGATTCTTTTATACCAGGAAACTTTTCAGTTGAGGGAGGAAGCAGCTCTGAGCAGGAAATCAGACAGGGAAGCTACCTCGAACCTGTTGAGTTCTCAGATTTCAGCGTTGATCCTCTTACCGGCGACATGGCCGGCGAGATCCGTCTTGCTTACTGGCACGACGGCGACAAGGTAACTCCTGTAAGCGGCGGCTCAGTATCCGGCAGCATCATGGAGCTTTTACCAAATATCCGCATGTCCAGGGAGCTCAAGCAGTACAACAATTACTTGATTCCTTCTGTGATCAGGCTGGAAAACGTAACCATTGCGGGAGCAGAATAAAATATATTTGAATGAAACAGAAACGGCCCCGGGTCACATGACCCGGGGCCGAAAATTTTTTAAAAAAAACTGATTATTCTGCTTCTGTTACTTCTACAAGCTCGATCTGGAAGTTAAGCTCTTTTCCGGCCATCTCATGGTTAGCATCAAAGGTAACATTCTTGTCATCCTTATCTGAAACCTTAACAGGGATAGGTCTTCCGAAGGCATCCTGAAGGTATACTCTCTGACCTACCTCTACAGACTCTGCGCCGGGAAGCTGAGCGATCTCGATGGTGATAAGCTGGTTAGGATCGTACTCTCCGTAAGCTTCCTCGGGATTAAGATGTACATTAACAACATCTCCCACAGCCATCTCTGCAACAGCCTTGTCAAAGCCCATGATCATCATTCCGTATCCGCATACGAACTCAAGGGGCTCTCCTCTGTCATAAGAAGAATCGAACTGCTCTCCGTCGTTGAAGGTTCCCTTGTAATGTACTCTGCAGGTCTTGCCTACGTTCTTACCCTCAAATAAAGGCTCTGAATGGCATCCGCCGCAGCTGCCACAACCGCCTGAAGCACAACCGCCACAGCCTTCCTCATCATCACTTCCGCATCCGCCGCAGCCTTCTTCAGCTGCCTCTTCCTCATGATGTCCGCAGGAATGACCATCCTCATGATCTGAGCAAGAATGTCCTTCGCCGTGGTGATCACAGTTAACACCTGTGCTCTCAAGCTCGCCCTTAAGGTAAGCCTCTACCGCCTCATCAGCGCTTCCCTCTGCTCCGGCAAACATCTCAATGCCATACTCCTTAAGAGCGTCATAGGCACCGCCGCCGATACCGCCGCAGATAAGAACCTTGATATCATTATTAGCAAGAAGTCCTGCCAGTGCACCGTGGCCGCTTCCGTTAGAATCAACGATCTCAGAGGATACTACTTTGCCATCCTCAACCTCATACACTTTAAACTGTTCTGTATGTCCAAAATGCTGGAAAATCTGACCATTATCATAAGTTACTGCAATTTTCATCTTTATATATCCTCCAATCCAAATATTCTCCCATTATATATAAAGATGTCAGCAAAAACAACTGATATTATTTCTTTCCGAAAAATTTGAAACAAAGCATGGTGATATCGTCGAACTGGGGCGCCTCTCCCACGAACTCATCGATATCTTTTCTAAGTGTCTCAATGAGCTGCTCAGGCTCCTGATTAGGATCTTTGTTAAGGGCTGTCAAAAGTCTCTCATTGCCAAAGAGCTCATTATGTATATCCGTTGCCTCTGAAACACCGTCAGTGTATTGAATAAGTGTATCCCCGGAATGAAGCTCAAATTCATGCTCTTTGAATCGTATTCCTTCCACCGTTGCAACAGCAGGTGAATGTCTGTATTCCACAAGCTCAAATTTACCGTCGGCTCTCTTAAGAACAGGATGTTCATGTCCTGCGTTGGCAGCAAGGCCTTTCCCTGTATTGATATCCAGTATTGCCAGCCAGACTGTAACAAAGAGGCCTTCGTCATTGCCCTCACAGAGCTGGTTGTTGACGTCGGTAAGGACCTCCGAGGGGGTTCCTCCCATGATGGCTCTGTTCTTGATAAGAGTCTTGGCTATTACCATGAACAGGGAAGCCGGAACGCCTTTTCCGGAAACATCCGCAACCACAAGGGCCAGATGGTCTTCATCAATAAAGAAGAAATCGTAGAAGTCTCCACCCACCTCTTTTGCCGGATCCATGGAAGCCGCCAGAACGAACTCCTCGCGCTCTGCATAGGGCGGGAATATCTTCGGAAGCATATCCGCCTGGATCTTGGTAGCTACGTTAAGCTCCGCGCCAATCCTCTCTTTTTCCGCAGTTACATGCTGAAGATTGAGCATGTAGTCCTTAAGCTCGATTATCATGTTGGCAAACTGATCGGAAAGGCTTCTGATCTCATCATCGCCCTTGTTATTATTCCTGATCTCCTCAGCAATATTCTCATCCTTTTCACGGGAATACTTCTCAACGCTTCCATCCAGACTGATGATTCGATTAAGGAAATTCTTACGAATCAGCATGATCATGATGCTGGTACCCAAAAGAAGTACCGCCAACAAGCCGATAAACTGGCTGAACACAGCCTGAATTATGGCCTGATTCACACTGAGAATGCTGACCTCGGAGCAGATAAGTCCCACTTTTTCACCATCTATTACAAGAGGTGTATAAAAAGCATAGTTGTGTCCGTATTCATTATCAAAAATATCGAATTCTGTGGGCTCAACACCTGTGTTCCAGGCCTCCCAGAAGGTCTTATGTTTATCAATATCAGTCTCAACAGTATCTCCCAGGTAGAGATAATCCTTGCCGTCAACCGACTTGACTCCTCGAACGGCATCAATCATATAGCATACATGAAGGTCGTCCACAGGATATACAAAATACGCATAGGCAAGGCCAAAAGCATCTCTTGTCTCCTCAAATATGGTAAGCCAGTAGGCCTGGGTGTACTCGGCATATTTAAGCTTCAGGTCCTCATCCAGTTCCTCAAAGGGTATATCCGCAAGAAAGGCTTTACCGGGGTATCTCTTGGCAAACATGGTCTCAAATTCTTTTTCCAGAGCAACGTAATCGCCGGAATAGTCAGCAGGGATCATCATTTCCTCGTAGTGATCCTTAAAATATTCCTTGAATTCTACGAAGTTGGCACCATCCTTCCGAAGCTGCATGCCAACGTAGGCGTTAAGCTCCTTCAGATTGTTCTCACATTCTGTGTGGTATGCCTTAGTCTGATTCAGATAGGTGTATATCGCACTTATAGTGATGATGATCAGCGCATAGATTGTGAACATTACAGCAAATTTGGTTAAAACGCTTCCTTTTTTCGGCTCAGATCTATTTGCCATGTTACGCCCTCCTAATATAGCCTGATACTACTTTCGCCAGCTCTTTCCTATATTTTGATAAAAAAGCAAGATGGTCTTTTGCAGGGCCATCAAATACATAGGCCCTTCCCTCGCTCTCCGAATATTTGCTCCAGGGGTTCTCCTCAGAGACGCCCTTTCCTCCAAGCTCCGCGCTGTCTATGGGAGCCTGTATCGTTCCGGCCATTTCCAATTTATTGCTTACATTGGAGGAATAAACCAGGTAGGTCTCAAATATGGAATGAAGAAGCTCCTTATCTGCCTTGTCACCGAAGTTTTCTTTAAGATATTTCCGGAAAAAGGCTTCCTCGGTGGTATCATCAGTCATATCAAAGCCGGTAATATCCGCATCGGTCTTTCCTGCAAAGATTGCCGCAGCTGTAGCCATCATCTCAGGTCTGCTCTCCTGTCCGTAATCCACTCCAGGTCTTGGAGCATCCAGCATGATGACTCTGCCCACCTTATGACCTTTGTCCTCAAGCTTTTTTGCCACCTCAAATGCAACAGGTCCACCCTGAGAATATCCAATAAGAATATCCTCATCCTTAAACAGAGTTTCTACAGCTCTGTAATAATTTTCTATGGTCTCGTCCCACAAAATGTCGTCACAGCGGGAACCTGACATCAGTTCTTCCAGAGTCATACCGGCAAAAGCCGCATATTTACTGTCTGTAAGGCCATATACCTGTCCCTCGTAGTCCATCTCTTTTATCAAAGGCAGGTAACATAAGGACATTCCTCCCGACGGAGGCAGGCAAAACAACGCAGGTATGTCTTCCCTTCCTGATTTAAGGATATAGATTCCCTTATCCTCTCGCTTGATTCCTCTGTACTTATCCTGCAAAAGCTGCCCCATAAGCCTTGGTGTAGGGGATAAAGTTACATCAGCAATACTTATATCGTACTGACTGATCTCTGAAATAAGCCTCATGAGATCCAGAGAACTTCCGCCCAGTTCGAAGAAGGAATCATCCCTTCCAACCTTGCCAAACCCCAGTATCTTTTCAAAAAGTGTAGCGATCATCTCTTCCAGATAGCCTTCCGGAGCGGCGGTATGCTCGGAAAACTCCGGTATAGGAAGGGCCTCCAGATCCAGCTTGTCACTGGCATTTCTTGGAAGGCTATCCAGCTGCACAATAGCAGCGGGCACCATATAAGCCGGAAGCTTCTTTTTAAGATGGGCCTTCAGCATATCGGTATTCACATCTTCATCGGCAGTGATATAGGCTGCCAGATAAGCTTCCCTTCCGTTGTCAGCTCTCTTTATAACAGCTGCTTCCCTGATGGAGCTGTATTCTCTGATTCGGCTCTCTATCTCGCCGGTCTCTATTCTGTAGCCTCGGATCTTGACCTGATCGTCATATCTTCCAAGGCAGAAAATATCGCCATTGGGGGCAAAATAGCCCACGTCACCGGTGCGGTACATGCGCTCCCCGGTATAAGGATTGATCACAAAGGCCTTGGCATTAAGCTCTTCCCTGTTGTGATATCCCCTGGCAAGCCCTTTGCCACCGATGCAGATCTCGCCCTTTTGCAGGATTCCGCAGAGCTTATCCTTCTGCAGGATGTAGACCTTTTTGTTATCATAGGGCCTTCCGATAGGTATGGGTCCCCTGTAGCCCTTGGTATATCTGTAGGCCAGAGCATTTACGCAGGCCTCCGTGGGACCATAGTCATTAACCATAAGATCTGTATGCTCCGCCCATTTGGCAAAAGCATCACTGTTGGCGGCATCTCCGCCTACCACAATACCATCGAACCTGCTGAACTTATCAGGATCAAGGGCCTGCAAAAAAGCATTGGTGGAAGAAATAAGCCTGACCCTGTTATCCCTGCAATACTTAGCCATAGCTTCAGAACTTTTTAGCTTATCCTTGGGTATCATACATAAAGTGCCGCCATAGGCCAAAGGAATGAATATCTCGTACACCGAAGCATCAAACACATAATTGGCTGTCTGAAGCACCATCTTAAACACATCCCCGTAGAATGACCTGTTGGAGTATATCATCTCAGTCAGAGCGCGATGTTCGATTTCAACGCCCTTGGGCTTCCCTGTGGTTCCGGAGGTATAGATCATGTAGGCAAGTCTGTCCGGCTCCGGATCTATGGGCAGTGTCAAAAGATCTTCAGATATTTCCTTCTGAAGATGTTCGTCAACATCTATATCTATTATTTTATCACAAGCATTCTTAAAGAGTTCATTTCTATTCGGTGTGCCGTCAATAATGCTTCTGAGAACAGCCACAGGTTCACAGTCTGACAGGATAAACTGCACTCTTTCATCAGGAAAATCCGGGTCCAGAGGCACATAGGCGGCTCCGGCAATAAATGTAGCAATAAGTGCCACGATCATTCCAAGGCTTCTGTCGGCATAAACTGCCACGTAGCGTTCCTCTCCAAAGCCAAGCTCTTTTGCAAGAGCCAGGGAAGCGCGCCAAAGCTGCTCATAGCTTAGGCTCCTGCCGTCCATGATCACAGCATCTTTTGAAGGATTCTCCTTTATACTTCGAAGCAGCATCTCCGGGAAGTTCTCCGGAGGGAACTCCACGTCTGTGCCTGCCAGCTCAGAGAGCATAAGCTTTTTCTCGCGCTCAGGTATTCTCTCAAGCTCCGAGATCCTGATATTTTCGTCAGAGGTTATCTGGGTGATGAGGTTATCAAATCTTCCCATGAGGCACTCAATGTAGGACTTCTCGTAGCATCCGCTGTCGTACTGGATTTCAAGGCTAAAGCCCTCCTGCTCCTCTATGCTCACGGATAAAGGATAGTCCACCTCCTCATGCTGCATGGTAATGCTGTATCTGTCATCCTCCTCATCTGCAGGGTAATTCTCATAAACATAAAGAGTCTTTATAAGGCCTGAGCCCGCTTTTTTCCGGGTCATTATCCTGTCGAGGGGGGCATTTTCGAAGGGCTGCATCATCAGGTAGTCCTCCTGCCTCTGTTTCATCAGCTCTGACACCGGTGTATCAGCTTCCCATTTGATCCTTACAGGGATAGTGTTGATAAACATGCCCACGGCGTTTTCTACGCCTTCAGCATTTATATTTCTGCCGGACACAGTTTCTCCGAAAAGGATATCTGCGCCGTCATTTTCAAAACCAAGAAGGAGGCCGAAAACAGTGCTGAAAAAGCTGCTTAAGGTAACCTTATTGGTCTCTGCGTATTTCCTAATGTTCTTCTCTTTTTCTCCGGTTATGGGAAGCTTGGAAAAAGCGGCCTTTCCGCCGGTTTCGCCCGGCTGCCCAAAGCCTGCTCCCTCATTTATTCCCTTGAGATATCCATCCCACTTTGATAGTACGGCTTCACTTTCTCTGTTTCCGGTAAGACGCAGATATTCGGAGTATTTAAGTCCGCGGGATGCCTCTTCCTCAGCTTCTTTCCGGAGGCCGTCACAGGATCCACCTTCACAGAGCCTGTAATAGTAATCCATGACAGTATCTGTAAGTATTCTGAAGCTCCAGCCGTCAAGGATTGAGTGGTGGGAAGATACAAGGAATTCCTTATTATCATCGTTTTCAGAGTCCCTGTTGAAGGTCACTCTGAGAAGCACATCCCTTTCAGGGTCAAAGCCTCTCTTAAGGTCCGAAGCGGCGATTTCCTCCAGGTTCTGTCCACTTATTTCCTTGTACTCTGCAGAAATAGTGCCCTCCCGGAGGATTATCTGCCAGGGCTTTTCATAGCCGTTTATGGCAAAACGGGTCCTGAGGGCGTCAAATCGTACAAAGGAAAGCTCCAGAGCCTTGCAGAACGCGTCCTTATTCCAATCCCCCTTAAGAAGGAGCTTATCCTGCAGCATGTATGCACCGGTCTCGGGCTCAGCATACAGGCGATAAAGCATGCCCTTTTGAAGGGGCGTCAAAGGGCCAATGGTCTCTATGTCCTTAGGGTCTATATCTACAGAAAGTCTGTCAAAGTCCCTAAGGCTCATGATTTCGGAAACGCAGAGATCTGATGGAGAAAGGATCTTCTCATTATCAAAATCCCCGGAAAGCCAGGATTCAAGCTGAGTTGCGTATTCATCTATAAGACCTCTGACCTTATCCTCGCTGTAGATATTGTCATAAACGCACTCTATCTGAAGACCGGTATCTACCGCCCTTATGTTAACGGATATGGTTCCGGGATCCACGTTCCTTGCATCCGACTCAGGTCCCGCATATTCGCTGCTGTATTCTATGAGGTTCTCACGGCTGCTTCTGCTATCGCCAAGATAGTTAAATACAAAGCCCCCGATCTCTACAAGATTCTCATGTAAAAGTCCATAGCCAAGGCCGTAGTTGGGCACAAGAGCCATTTCTTCCTTGATTTCAAGAATCTGCCTGTCCATGTCAGCAAGGGCAGGAATAAGCATGGGATAAACGGATGTAAACCAGCCCACTGTTCTGTCGCAGTTGAGGTCCTCTCCGATATTTCCCCTGCCGTGGCTTTCCATCTGGAAAAGAACATTTTCAGCCCCATATTTGCTGTCAAGGGTCCTTACCAAAAATGCCGCCAGAATGGCATCGGGCCTTGCAGAGTATCTGTTCTTGGAAAGGCTGATGAGCCTGTCAGCGCCGGCCTTATCAATATCCTTTACCAGAATCAGGGACTTCCTATCCTTCGGAGCCTCGTCCTGCATAAAATTCTTCAAAAGACCACAGTACGCCTCTCTGCAGCCTTCTACCTCTTCATAGACCTTGTTCCAATAGTCCTTCTCCTGAATGAAATCCGGTGACTCTTTGTACTGCCAAAGAGCCTTGGACCACTCTCCGAAAGAAACCGTCCTTGGTGGTAAAGATTCTTTTTTATAAAGAGCATTAAGATCCCCGGTCAGAATCTCCCAGGACACCTCGTCTATCACATAGTGATGGAAGGTAAGAAACAGCTGGTCTCCCTTTTCACTTCGCAGCAAAGCAGCCCCCATGACTCTTCCCATAGAAGGGTCAAGAGATGCACTGATATCGCCCATAATCTTTACTTTTTCCTGAGCTGAAATATCACTGTAAACAGGAAGCTCTATGGTGCCGAGCTCCTCTATATTTCTTATCCTAATATTTCCTTCCTTATCAAGCACCATCCTGAGCATTCCATGGTACCTGACAATTTCCTCCAAAGCCTCCTTAATGGCCTCTACGTCAGCAGTTTCTCTTATGTCAAATAGAGCAGACTGGGCATAGTAAGCGGGATTCACCATCTTTGCCTGAGTAAACATCCGCATAATGGGTGTTGGTATAACCTCATCAAATTCGGTGTATTCCTTCTGTTCCTCAGGCTTCAGATATGGCCCTAGAGCCCGGGCAGTCCTGCATTTAAGCAGCATTCCCGCATTGACGCTGTAGCCTTTTTTCCTGAGGATGGAAACTACCATTATCGCCTTGATGGAATCGCCGCCCCAGGAAAGGAAATCATCGGTGGCTTTCATGTCCTTTATATTAAGTACTTCCTCGAAGGCCTCCAGGCAATCCTTTTCTTCTTTTGTTTCAGGCAAAAGGCTGCTCTCATTATCCTCATCCTCTGCTACCCCCGCCACAGGCCAGGGCAAAGCTCTCCTGTCTATCTTTCCGTTCAGAGTGAGCTTAAACTTTGAAAGAGGCACCAGTGCTGAGGGAACCATGTATATTGGAAGGCGCTTTTCAAGCTGCTGCCTGATCTCCCGGATTCCCTTTCCCGAAATATCGCCATTTTCAGGGACATAGTAGCCACAGAGCTGCCTTACATCGTTTTTATCCTCCCGGATTATTACGGCTGCATCCTTTACAGCCTCAAGGCCACGAAGGGCTGATTCTATCTCGCCAAGCTCGATCCTGTAGCCCCTAAGCTTAACCTGGTCATCCATACGGCCGATAAACTCGATGTTTCCATCAGGAAGCATTCTTGCCAGGTCGCCGCTTCTGTACATTCTTCCTTCTACAAAGGGATCCTGCACATATTTCTCATCAGTAAGCTCCTGCCTGTTGCAATACCCTCTTGTGACCTGCCTTCCGGCAATGCAGAGTTCTCCCGGCACACCGATTCCGCTGAGCTTATTTCCCTCTAAAATATATACTCTTGTCCCGGGCACTGCAGTGCCGATAGGAACGTTCTCTTTATTTTCTCTGGCCTTAAATATATCCCTGCCCTTATCTGAGAACCTGAAACTGGTGGCATTTACCGTGGTCTCAGTGGGACCATAGGTGTTAAATACAGTTCTTCCCCTGCTCCAGGCCTTTAAAAGGGCATAGTCAGGTGCCTCGCCTCCCACATCAAGAAGACGAAGCTTAGGAAGCTTCTCCGGGTCCATAAGCCGCAGGAATCCGGGAGTAAGAGATGCCACAGTAACGCCCTTTTCCCGGCAGTAGTCAGAAAGTCTCTCCGGGTCTCTTACTATCTCCCCGGGAATAAGGCATAGGCTACCACCTACTGATAAAATGTGGAAAATATCCCACACTGACTGGTCAAACGCAAAGTTGGCAAATTGAAGCACTGTATCTGAAGCATCAAGTTCATATATATTCCTGTAAGAATCGAGAAGAGCTGAAAGCTGGGCATGCTCTACAACAACACCCTTGGGCTCTCCTGTGGAGCCTGAAGTAAAGATCATATATGCATTCTGAGAAGGTTCTACGATCGGAAGATCCTTGCATGCTGCCTCCTGGGAACCCTCACAAAAAAGTTCTTTATCGGACATATGAATAACAGGGATATCCGCGCTAATATCAATATCCACGCCACATTCAAGGACGGCATCCGCGTCGCAATCCTCCAGCATAAAGCTTATGCGCTCTTTGGGGTATTCTGGAGAAATAGGCACGTATCCTGCTCCTGAGCGCAGTATTCCAAAGATCCCTGCTATCATGGCAAGGCTCCGGTCTGCAATAATGCCCACCCAACGCTCTTTTCCTGGCATGCCTGCGCCGGTGTATCCCTTCAATAGTTTTCCGGCTATAGCTCCGGATGCCTCCCAGAGCCGGCTGTAGGTCAAATAACTGTCCTTAAATACAACTGCTGCCTTGTCAGGATGATCCTTAGCCTGCTGCCCCACTCTGTCAAGAATGGTATCAGCCTTAAACTCCGCCCTGGCGCCAAAGCTGTGATCAAGAAAGAGTTTCTTTTCCTCCTGATCCGTCATGGAAATATCGCTTACAAGTCCGGTATCTATCTGCAGACAGGACTTGAGAAGATTCTCAAAGTGCCTGCCCATCCAGCTGATGCTCTCTTCGTCAAAAAGATCTTTGTCATATTCGAAGACAAAGTAGTAGGAGTCCTTCTCCCTGCCGGCCTCCAGAGTCAGGTCATACATGGGCATTTCGTCATAGGGCCAGTAGAGCTTCGCCCCGCTTCCCTCCATGTCCGGAAGCTTGCTGTCAAAATCCCGCATCACGAAGAAGACATCAAACAGCTGATGTCCGTGGGCTGTACGTCTCAAGCCTCCCAGATCTTCATAGTCCTCTGCTATATCCTCCAGTGAAGCCTGCCTGTTATCCAGCATGAACAGTATCTTGTCCCTTGCTGAGGCTAGGAGCTCATTAAAGCTCATTTCTTCCTCTATGCTCACAGGAACAGGCAGTGTATTTGCAAACATACCCTGAAGGGATGCGGTATTTCTCTGCTGCCTTCCATCCACTGCCGTGCCCAGCAGGAACTTCTTCATGCCGGAATATTTATAGAGCAGAAGGGAAAAAGCAGTAAATATATATACATAGGGAGTGATCCCCTGATCTCTGCAGATCTTCTCAAGTTCGTTAGTCTCACCGGCTCCGAACTCAAGCCTGAAGTGCCCGGCCTTGGAACTTCCGCTGTCCCTATGCCTTCCGTCATAGGGAAGCCTCAGCTCCCTACATTCTGCACAGTCAGCTATGAGCTCTGTCCAATTCTCTATGCACTTCCTGTAGGAATCGGAAGCCATCCAATCCTGCTCCCAGGCTGCATATTCCTTCTGATGTATGGTCATGCCGGGAAGCTCTTCGCCGTTATACAGAGCCGCAAACTCCTGACCAAACATGGACATTCCTGTGCCGTCATTTACAATGTGGTGCCAGTAAAAGGTTATTCTGCCCTCTCCAACACTCCACCAAAACAGTGGGGCTTCTTCAAGAACAAATGCCTCCGGTGCCCCATCCCTATATGCATTCTGAACAGCGCTGCGGATCCGGTTCTCCTTTGCAGGCTCTATCTTCTGAAGAATCTCAGAGCCCTGCATATGGAAGCTGGTTCTTAAGCTCTCATGGCGTGCAAACAGCTTGTATAGAGCATCCTCAACCTTCGCCCTATCCAGCCTTCCCTCGGTCTCTATGGTCATGCTGAGCAGATAGGTGAGGTCCCCCTTATTCAGCAGCTTCTGGGCAGTGTAGATTCTCTCCTGGGCTTTGCTTACAGGGTAGTATTCCCGCTCAGGAATCAGAGCATCCCTGATCTGTGCAAATCCAGCATCCTCGCCATCTTCCAGCCTTTTATCTATAAGTGATGCCAGCGCCGAAACCACAGAATTATCCATGACATCCCTGGAGCTGAGGCTGCAGGAAAGCCTCTTATCAACCTCGTAAAGAAGCTGCATTGCAAGCAGGGAATTGCCTCCGATTCGCATAAAGTCGTCATTACGGCCCACTTTTTCAGTTCCCAGCACTTCTTCATATATCGCCGCAACAACCTTCTCTGTATCTGTTACCGGCTCCTCATAAACCGCCTTATTCCTGTCAAAATCAGGAATCGGAAGCTTCCCATAGTCCACCTTTCCATTGGTGTTAAGTGGGATACTGCTTATTCTTGTAAAGAATGAGGGACACATGTAGGAAGGCTTATTTTTCAGCACAAAGTCTTCCATAGCCTTTGTATCCAGTTCTTTTTCCGCCAGATAATAGGCCGCGATAACTCTCTGACCACCTATCTCAGGAGTTGAGATCACCACCTCATCTATTCCCTCATATTTTCTTAAGAGCTCCTCTATCTCTGCGGGCTCTATTCTGATGCCGCGGATCTTGACCTGCCTGTCGGCCCTTCCCATGAACTCCAGTAGGCCGTCCTCATGGCGGATCACCAGATCTCCGGACTTATATACCCTCTTGTAATCGGGCTCATCGGAAAAAGGATTGTCCATAAAGGATTTGGCGGTAAGCTCAGGCCTGTTCAGATATCCAAGGGCCACGTGGGGACCTGCTATCCACAGCTCACCTATCTCACCCTCCGGGACCTCCTGCCCCTTTTCATCTACAACGTAGAGCCTTACCTCATCCACAGCCCTTCCGATGGGCACCTTACCGGTGTACTCCTCTTTTACAGGGAAAATCGTGGTATACAGCGTGCACTCCGCCGGGCCGTAGTCGTTATGAAGCATATAGCCCTCAGGAGGGCATACGGAAATAAGGGCTTCACCACCCACCGTAAGATGCCGCAGGGACTTATTGGATACGGTCATTGCAAACTGTCTTCCCAACTGTGTTGTCATGGTGAGATGGGTGATCCCGTTCTTTTCCAGGAAATCATTAAGTTTCTTAAGGTCTGTCCTTATTTCTTCAGGAATAATATAGATAGAAGCCCCGGCAGTCAGAGGCAGAATAAGCTCCACTATGGCCAGGTCAAAAACAAAGCTTGGATGCTGGCCCATACGGCAGCTTTCATCCACTTTGTAATAATCAAGATGCCATTTGCAGGCAGAATAAATATTACCATGGGTCAGAATGATACCCTTGGGCACGCCGGTGGTTCCTGAGGTGTACAGGATAACAAAGGGATCTTCGCCCCCTGCCTCTTCCCATATAGCCTCATCTGCTTCCGGAAGATTTGGAATATCCTCCATATAGAGAATCTCACGCTTTGCGCCTTCACCGGTCAAAGACTCTATAAGATGAACCAGCGCCTTTGAAACAATGATCACAGGAGCATCCGCATCCTCTATCATAAACTTAAGGCGCTCCGCCGGATATGACGGATCCAATGGCTGGTATGCGCCGCCGGCCCTCAGTATTCCAAGGGGAGCAATGGACATATACTCGCACCGGGGCACCAGCACTGACACCACATCGCCCTTCTTAAGCCCCAATCTCCTGAGGTAAGCCGCCAGCTGACTGCTGAGCCTGTCAACATCCTTATATTTATAGCTTTTTTCCTCACAGCAAAGCGCAGGCATATCCCCATATGCCCGCATAGAATCCGCAATAAGCGGCATTATTGATTTTTTTTCATTGCACACGTCTGATCCGTGCATCACCAGTCCCCTCAATCCTCTTTATCATTTCTGTAAATATAGTCCACCATCAGCAGATCCTTGAATGAAATATCAAAGCCTATCCTCCTGGCGGTGGTGTAATTCACTCCTATCTTCGGCGTAGTCTCACAGACCATATCCAGCTTATCGAAGGGCACTCCCTCCTCAGCATATCTTCTGATCTGCTTTACCATATGTGTGGCCGACTCCGGACAGTCCGTAAGCGTAACTCCAAAGAGCACTCCGTTGGCCACGGGAATAAGCTCATCCTGGGCCAGAGTCTTTATATTTGAAGGAATGATGCAGTCATCCAGAAGCTCCTGCATTTTATCCTCATATTCGATGGAAGAAATGGTAACCAGCAGGCAATCTATGCCTTTTGCCGCAAGACTCCTGTAAGCCGCCTTCAGCTCACTGTAATATTTCTCATAATCCTCATCATTAACGGGCTCATCCACATGCTCGTACACCACTTCGAAGCCGTACTGCTCTGCTTTGGCTTCTATGGTGGGGATAGCGGAATAAATATAGGCGTCCTCAGAATCCTCATATACCACGCCCAGCTTTTTAAAGCCAAGGAATTTGTAGCCTGCATCCAGCTGCCTTATATAGGGCGTTGTATCCACCAGGGCAAAAGACCTGTCGTCAAACCGCTCCGTTGCGCTTTTTACAATGCCTGATTCAATAGGATCCGCAGCAAACATATTCATGAACTTGTACCCTGTTTTGTTCTGGGCAAGGTAAACTCCCGAGCCGGTGCCCATGGACAGCATGATGTCCACATCACTGGTTAAAACAGTCTTTTGCTCCTCCTCATCCATCTCGTCCAGATTGTAGAAGGCATCCCTTACAAAGACATACCCTGCGCCGGAAACATTGGCATCGCAGATATCCTCCCATAATTTCCGTGTATCTCCGATAGCGAATTTCTCCTCATAATTCACGTCCTTGTACTTCTCTGCAAAAGAGCTGTCTATACTTCCCTGCTCTGCAAACTCAAGAGCTATGCACAAAAGAAGCTGGGTAAAAGAGCCATACTCCTCACTTTCAACATATCCAAGACGTACAGTACCTGCGGAAGCAGTTTTTGAATCGCCAGCTGCACCTGCATTTAAAACATTAAAAGCTAATGAGATGATAAGGGCACATACAATAAATCCTTTTTTCATGCCTTTGCACCTCCTTTGCTCTTTTTATCTTTCCTGTCAAAATGGATGATCGCACCGCCGTAAACTATAAGTCCCACCACCAGCACCAGCACTATGATCTCTGTGGCTTTTGCGGCTCCCTTGCCAAGCCTTGCCGTTATGGCAATAGGCCCCAATCCGATGGCAAGCTTTCCGAAGATCATCTGAAGCAGCGTACTGTGCTCAGTAACGGTTCCTTCAACATGATCCAGGCCTGAATCGATGACCACAAGACCGAAACAGTCCCAAAGGCTGGTAAAGATAATTGCCAGAATGGCCGCCCAGAAGCTTGATGTAAAGGCGAACAGGCCTATACTCAGGGTCTGGAGCAGCATATAGATAAACATTGCCTCTCTCGTCTTTATCCTCTTGGTTACCCATTCGGATATAGGATCTGTGAGGTATGCGATTATCATGAAATTAGTCATAAGAAGTCCCGCAACCATTGAATTGGAGAGATTCATCTCATCTCCGAACAGCGGAAATGTGTATTCTACAAACAGCGAGGACATATACAAAGGAATAACAACAAATATCATGAATATGCGAACCTGAGGGAATCTCAGCTCCTTCAATGCCACTGTCAGGGACAGAGGTTCCTCTTTTTCCTGTTTCTCCGGGAAATGAGCGATATAAATAAGCATCAGGCACAGGCATCCTATGACCGCACCTACAATATAAACTACAGAATAGGACGCAACGTCCGCTATAAGACCGCCTATTACAACTCCGCAGCATACGCCCAGGTTAATTGCCGCCATATATTCCACCAGCAGCCTGTTGTGCATATCCTTGTCCTTCTGTGAAGCCGCATAAAGCCTGATGGCATTGACGATTATGCCGTCGCAGAAACCAAAGATGAATCTGGAAACGATAAGGAATGGAAGGCTTGGGGAAAAGGCGCACAGAATATAACCGATGATTCCGGCGATTATGCCGGCGATCAGGGTTTTCTTCATACCGAACTTATTTATGAGATAGCCGCAGCCGAAAAGTCCCATGAGTACTGAAACTGAGTACATGGTATTGGGCATGCCCCCTAAAAATGACATGGATTCAGGAAGATTCATGGCATCAAACATCTTGTTGGCAAATACCGAGAAAAAGCCGCTATCCAGCGCAAATGCGATTCCCTCGGCAAAAACAAAGAGTCTGAATCCCGGAATATACACCACGTCCTTGGACTGAGTGTCCCTGCATTCAATATGATTAGTCAGGAACTTGATGGCCTCCATGCTCATAAAGATTGTGATAAGAATCAGAATAAGTATATCTATGGCGTTGTTGATGCGCTTTCTGTTGATATAATCCCTACTGTAATAGCAGTTAAGGCCAAGACTGCTCTCCCCTGTCACATCAATGCTTGTATAGCGATTATTTACGCCATCGCTCTCCATAGGGGCACCGCTTACAAGCTCAATACGTGAGATCTCAGAGATACTCTGGGCAAGCTCCTCGAAGTATCCCTCCAGATCTGTGATCTCGTTATATTCAACGCCCTTTTCTATAACCTCGTTTATATCGCTTTCCACTGCCTTTGCGGTCATGACTGCAATTTTATCCAGGGATTCAGCAAAAGCATAATCAACCTTTGCCATGGCAAGGCCCCCCAGCACGCACTGGGATACAACCAGGATTATGATGGCTGAAACGCGCATTCTTTTTACGCTGAGCTCATTGCCTCCCTTAATAAAACAGGCAAGAAAAGACGCTGCGATCACCCCCAGCATAACGTATAAGCCAATCCGGGCGATATAGCCTATATATTCTCTGGTAGCTGCATCCACTGATTCTCTTTCAAATTTAAGGATTATCTCGCCACCGTCGAAATCCACAAAGGCATATAATCCGTCATCCCGGAAAACATATTCCTCCTCGGAAGTAGTTCTTCTTACAGATTCCGTTATGTCTCCTACGACTTCTACTCTGTCCTTGTTTTTATCGACGATCTCAACGCCTTTTATGTCATCCGAAAGTCTTGTTATTCCCTCCATGATTCCTGTAAGTCCATAGAACTTATCCAGGGGCTTGCCAAAGCTCAAAGCATAATTGATCTTTCTTACTGCACTGGAAGAATTTAAAACACCGGAATAAACCACAGTATCTGCCTGCAGTTTTCTATAGGACATTGTATTAAGGGCAGCAGAAAAAAGCGCCATTACTACTCCCAACAGGACTATTGTAAGAATAACGCGATTTCTTTTAATCTTCATAAGTCGAATACTCCTAAAGTGTCATAACACCTCACTTTATTTTACTATGATACAGCACACTATTTATCTAAAATAAGTATAAAAAAAGAGGCGTAAAAATGATCAACTCACTTTTACGCCTCTTATATATGTTATATATATTATTTATCTGTTGTCGCTGTTTCAGCTTTTCCTCCCAGGAACTTAATTCCAAGGATTGTTGCAACCATAAGGAGTATACCGATTGCCAGAGAAGCATACCAGGTTCTGAGCACTCCTGCGATAAGGTATGTAACAAAGGATATTGCTGCTGCAGTTATGGCATAAGGAAGCTGAGTGGATACATGCTTGATGTGATCGCACTGTGCTCCGGCACTTGCCATAATTGTTGTATCTGAGATCGGTGAGCAGTGGTCTCCGCATACAGCACCTGCCATGCAGGCAGAAATAGAGATGATCATAAGCTCACTTGAAAGATTGGCATTAAATACACTTACTACGATAGGAATAAGGATTCCAAAGGTTCCCCAGCTGGTTCCTGTAGCAAAAGCAAGGAATACAGCCACAAGGAATACCACTGCAGGAAGAAGGCTCATTATCTCATTGCTGGAAGCAAACTGTGCAACAAGGCCTGCCACAAAGTCCTTGGCTCCAAGGGAATCTGTCATGGCCTTCAGGGTCCAGGCAAAGGTAAGAACCAGGATCGCGGGAACCATGCTCTTGAAGCCCTCAGGAATAGCATTCATGCACTCGGTGAAGCTAAGAACTCTGGTTGCCAGGTAGAAAATAACTGTCAGAACAAGTGCTACAAAAGATCCGAAAACAAGGCCTACAGATGCATCAGAATTGGAAAATGCATCAATGAAGTTCTCTCCTGAGAAAAATCCGCCGGTATAGATCATTCCGATAACGCAGCAGACGATAAGCGCAACTATAGGGAATACCAGGTGTGAAACCTTACCCTTTAATGATACAGGGGGCTCAGGCTGATCCTCAGCACCGGTGATACTGGATGCCCAGTTCTTTGCAGGCTTGATTCCCTCATGCTTGGTAAGATGCTCTGCTTCTTTCATGGGGCCGTAATCAAATTTGGACAAAGTCAAAGTTATCATCATTACAACTGTAAGCAGTGCATAGAAGTTATAAGGGATGGCTCTTACAAAAAGAGTAAGTCCGTTAGCACCGTCAACGAAGCCTGTTACTGCTGCCGCCCAGGATGAAATAGGAGCGATGATGCAGACAGGAGCTGCAGTTGCATCAATGAGATATGCAAGCTTCTCTCTTGAGATCTTGTGCTTATCCGTAAGAGGTCTCATAACAGAACCTACGGTAAGGCAGTTAAAATAGTCATCGATGAAAATAAGGATTCCAAGAAGAATGGTGGCAAGCTGCGCACCGGTCTTGGTCTTGACATGGGCCACTGCCCATCTTCCGAAGGCCGCCGAGCCTCCCGCTCGGTTCATCAGCATGACCATGGTTCCCAAAATTACCAGGAATATCAGGATACCCACATTCCAGGGGTCTGAGAGCTGGGCGATCATTCCGTCCACAAACACATGCTGTATGGTTCCCTCGAGATTAAAGCCTGAATACAGAAGTCCTCCCACAACAATACCGATAAACAGCGACGAGTAAACTTCCTTGGTGATCAGCGCCAGAGCTATGGCAATAATTGCCGGCAGCAGCGCCCAAAATGAGTTGACAAACATATTTACCTCCTTACCGCTCTTTTTCACACTATTACACTATTTTGTTAAAGTATACCACTACTATACCATATCTTGTATAGCAATATCACAAAAAAACAGACCTTATTTTGAAAAAAATAAGATCCGTCCTGATATTTCAGTCAATTTTAGATATCCCAGAGCATAAATACCACCAAAGAACCGATGATGGTAACCGCCAGACTGGTGCAAAGAACATATTTAAGAACTGTAAAGAGCTTGCCTTTCCCCTCCTCGCTGGCATATACAATTCCGAGCGAAGTAAATACCAGAGATGCTGTCATATATCTGAAATCGCTGCTGCAGGTGTAAGGATATTTAAACACGTACAGGCAGAAGCTAAGGAGCATAAAGATATAGGTAAATGCAAGGAATGTGGTGTTAAGTACAGGCTCCTTGGCCCTGGCTTCCACCACCAGTTTCTTCAGGTAACCCGCAATAAATACGATGGTTGCCAGAACTCCTGCTATTATGGATGCCACATAGGCCAGCTGGGCAAAGGCCAGAAGGAAATCGCTTATTCCCGCAGGATAACCCTCCGCAAAAAGGCCTGTCTGGAAAAGGATAACCCAGGTGTTGTGTATGGCCGCTGCACTCAGCGGGTGGAATGGGAATTCCACATGAAGGTCAGCAATGGAAGGTATTCCGATTATGGACCATACAGAATATTCACCGGTGTACATCACGGATTCGTTGGGAATCAGGGCCGGTGAAGGAATTCCGGGTTTTTCTCCGAATAAAACAAGGTTTCTTACTATATAAGAAAGACCAATAGGTATGGAGATCACACCAAATACCACATACTGAAGGACTACGTTGCCAATGGCCTTTTTATCTCCCGTTCTTACCACCTGGATAAAGTGGATAAGGAAGATCAGTGCTATAGAAAAGGCTGTAATAGCTGTATTTAGCTTACTTATCATTCCAAATCCCAGGGCTAATGCTATGAGAATAATGTTTCCGAAGGTCTTTTCCCTGATCCACACAAGGACGCGCCAGATAGTTGTAAGAAGCAGTAAAAGCGCCAGAATATCGTTATTTACTGAGCCTCCCAGGACCATCATCCTTGGATGGAAGGCAAAAAGTGCAAGACCAAGGGGCAGGAGCTTCTCTTTCACTCCGCTCTCAGAGAGAATATGGAGCATCACCACCATGCAAAGTCCCGAATAGATAAGGGTTGGAACCTGAAGATTCTCAAAGGCCAAAGCCTCCTGAACTCCAAGAAGTCTCTGAACAGTCATCCAGATTGCCTCGATAATATGATGAAGCGGCGGATGATAATAGCCGAAGTGATCGTAAGGATCCATGTCCGGCAGATGGAAAAACTTGTAGATATACTCGATATAGCCGATATGGCCGTTATTAATCATATCGGTGCCAAAGCCGGTGTAGGTTCCGTCGTCATTCTGAAGGGTATGGATATCATTAAAAAGCACATATCCCGCCCTCATGAGCATTCCGAACCACACGCTCCAGAGAATTCCGGCTTCCGTGGTAAACTCTTTTTCCCTACAGCTATAAACTATTGCCGCGATACTGAGCGCCCCCACCAGGAAAAGCAGCGCTATCTGAGGCTGCCTGGCAGCTCCCGCCGCCACAGAGGTCGCGGGATTACCCTGAAGAAACGCCACAAAAAGCGCTACTCCAAAGATTATTATATTGGCCTTTACATACACACTTTTTCTTATTTCAGTCATTAATTAAATACTCTTTCTTCCCTTTATTGCAGTGAGAATTATAAACACATATACCATTCCAATGCAAGCAGTGATGAACTGATGCAGTGAAAAGGTGGTCTGGAACACGCTCATCTTATTTCTCAGGGGGCTCTCTGCCGGAATAAATGTAGGAAGGAGCCAGAGAGCTATTGTAAGTCCCATAAAGAGTCCCTTAGCTGCCGCAGATATAACAGCCGTTATTATGTTCTTTACGGTTATTACTCTCTTGCCGGGAGCCATCATGTCCTTTTTCATAAGGAAATGTACAGCTACCGCCAGCACAATATTCCCCAGCATGATAAAAGGAATGATAAGCGGAACCACAACCATTAATTGTGACGCCGCTATAAGATACGCTGTCACCGGTGTGATGATGCTGAGAATTATTCCACAGGGAAGGTTCACCATAAGAACCGCCAGAACAATGCAGGTATTGATGATAGGTCCCGTAATAAAAATACTGAGAGTCTTGAAAAACTGGCTGACGATACATATAGCCAAAAGAATTCCTGTTATTGCGATCTGTTTTGCCCCAAACTTCTGATTTGATTTTTCCATTTTCTCTCCCCACTCTGAATTATATTAATAATAAGAAATCTAAACATTCTATAAAATAATATCATAAATGTAACTATGTTGTTGCGCAAAAACTTTAAATCTGATATTTTATTTAAGGAAAATTTATATCACCTTTGGTAAAAGGGAGTAGTTAACATACTTTTGTATGCAACATTGTTCGTCAATACGGGAGCTGAACGTTCCCCGGACATGTTATAGATAACGAGACTTTTACTGCATTTAATGGCAGTAGTAGTCTCTTTTTTTCTGCCGGAAAGGAAAAACACTTAATGAAAACACTAGCAATCATCTTATTTGTCGGCATGTACGTAGGGCTGATAATGTTCCCCAAGCGAAGGGCGCTTATAGCACTGGCTGTGGCTGCAATCTTCGTCGTAACAGGCATCCTGCCTTACACCAAGGTTCTTGGCGTCGTTGACTGGAACGTGCTTCTGATGATCTTCGGAACACTGCTTCTGGTGGACTATTTCATAGAATCCAAGATGCCGAACCTGATCGCGGAGAAACTTCTGGATCTTGCCCCCAATGTAATGTGGGTAACAATCTTCATGTCACTGTTCTCCGGTATTATCTCAGCCTTCATCGACAACGTGGCAACTCTTCTTATGGTAGCTCCCGTTGGACTTGCAATCTGTAAAAAGCTTAAGATCAATCCGGTTCCCATGATCATTTCAATCGCCGTATCCTCCAACCTTCAGGGTGCAGCTACACTGGTTGGTGACACCACCTCCATCATGCTGGCAGCCAAGGCCTATGCGGATATGGACTTCATGGATTTCTTCTGGATGGACGGACGTCTCGGTATCTTCTTTGCAGTTGAGCTTGGTGCTATTCTTACAGTGCCCATCATGATGATCCTCTTCAGAAAGGACAAGGAACCTGTTACTTCCACTGAGAAGACCGTTATTACCGACTATGTTCCCACTATTATGATGGTGGCTCACGTAGTGCTTCTCATGGCTGCTTCCTTTATTCCCGATAAGCCTGAGATTACCAACGGTGTTATCTGCTTTGTCTGCAGCCTTATCGGTATGGTCTGGGAATACTTTAAGGATCACGACTTTGATCGCATCAAGAGAGTTGTTAAGAACCTGGACTACGATACAATCCTTCTTCTTACAGCGCTGTTCATGGTTATCGGTGGTATCACAGAGGTTGGTCTTGTAGACGACCTTGCAGATCTCATCGTAACAACCGGCGGCAATAACCTCTTTGCCCTGTTTACCATTGTAGTTTGGGGCTCGGTTCTTATATCCGCATTTATTGACAATATCCCTTATGTAGCTACTATGCTTCCTGTTCTTAAGGGTGTTACAGCTGCTCTTGGCGTTAATCCTTGTCTTTTGTACTTCGGCCTGCTCTGCGGAGCTACCCTTGGCGGTAACATCACTCCCGTAGGTGCCAGCTGCAACATCGCAGGTGTTGGTATGCTGAGAAAAGAAGGCTATGAGGTAAGTTTCAAGGATTTCGCACGTATCGGTATTCCGTTTACTCTTGCAGCAGTTATCGGTGCTTACGTTTTCCTCTGGGCACTTTGGAGATAAAAAAATAGTCAGTTTTTTGGAGCTCTTTGGGATTATTTCTCAAAGAGCTCTTTTTTTGCTTATTCCAATCGACATTTAGTCATTTTTTCTTATAGAGTGTTTATATTACGATAATTTATTTTTCATATTTCATTGATATAATAAGACTAGATATTTGCAACCTTTTTTAGATGGAATAGGAAACCATAGATGACCAACCTCACCAATCAAGAAGCGATATACGACTACGTTATATCCCATATTGATGAAGCCATATCCAAGGAATGGATCAAAGTCTACTACCAGCCTGTAGTCCGGGCTCTTACGGGACAACTATGCAGTGCTGAATCTCTGTCCAGATGGATTGATCCCGAAGTAGGTTTCCTGCCTCCCGATAAATTTATTGGTGCTCTTGAGGACAGCAAAAATATCCATAAGCTGGACTGCTTCATGGTGGAAATAGTCTGCCGTGATATCAGTAACCGCCTCAGGAACGGCCTTACTGCCTGCCCTGTCTCCGTAAATTTCTCCCGCCTGGATTTCATTATGTGCGACATGCTTAAAGTGGTTGAAACCGCCGTGGCCAAATATAATATTCCCAGGGATTATCTTCATTTTGAGGTCACAGAGAGTATGATCGCCCAGGATGAAGAGCTGATGAAGGATGTTATCGACCGCTTCAGGACCAGAGGATACGAGATCTGGATGGACGATTTTGGCAGTGGCTACTCTTCTCTTACTCTGTTAAAAGATTACTCCTTCGACCTTCTGAAACTTGATATGCGCTTTTTGTCTACAATGACGGAGAAATCCAAGGAAATCCTCCGTTCTACCATTGGTATGGCCAAAAAGATCGGGGTCAAGACCCTGAGCGAAGGAGTGGAAACCAGGGAGCAGGCTGAATTCCTGAAATCCATCGGCTGCGGTAAGTTCCAGGGCTATTACTATGGAAAGCCCCAGCCTCTTGAAGACATGCTGACTCATCTGGCGGGAAAAGGAATAACCATTGAGGAAAGGCAGTGGCGTGAGTTCTATGAAGCAGCCAGCATCAATGTAGTCGATCTGGAAACTCCCCTGCAGATTCTTGAATATGACGGAAATGGCTTCAAGACACTTTTCATCAATGAAGCCTGCAAGCAGCAGATTTCTTTGCGTACCAACGATATGGATTTCTTTGACAAAGCCCTTTATGGTTCTAATTCACCGCTTATTGGCAAGTTTAAGTTATTTGCAGAAAAATGTATTAATAGCAAAAGCATAGAAAACTTCTATTTTACAGATAAAGGCAATTATTTCTTTATGAAAGCCCTGTGCATTGGAGAAAATGAGGGAAAATATCTGTTTAAATGCAGGGTTACCAACATTTCCATGGACGAAAATACCAATGAGCGTGATCGTCTGGATTTCCGCCTTAGAGAGCTTAACAATCTTTTTGAGGTTGTTCTTCTTATGAATATTAAAGCCAAATCTACATTCCCTCTTCTCGGTGGCTTTATATACATGAATGATAATAAAATTAAGGACCTGAATGCCACAGAAGCAGCCCAGGCTTTTGCCCGTAGCTTTATTTTCCCTTCGGAGCAAAATGATTTCCTGGAATTCATGGACTTTGATACTCTTGCGGAAAGAATAAAACAATCAGGCAGATCCTTCATAGGAATGCCCTTCAGAGTAAAGCAACAGGATGGATCCTATAAATGGCGCCAGGTTTCCCTTATGTCCATTCCCGGAACAAATGGAAACGAATACCTCTTTGCCATCAGCGAAATATCCAACGAGCTTGCGGAAGCAATGGATGCCCTGTGCTATCTTAACTTTGAGCATGGAAACAGCGGCCTTGACGAAGTCACTATAGAATATGCAAGAATATGGCAGAATCTGCTGAGCAGCTCCTCCATGAAGTTCTTCTGGAAGGATACAAACCGCAGATTCAGAGGTGTCAGCAAGTCCTTCCTGGAATTCTATGAAATCAAATCTCTTGACGAGATCATCGGCAAAACCGATGAGGAAATGCACTGGCACGTGGATGACGGCCCATATCAGGGCGACGAGCTTGATGTTATCGGCAAGGGAAAAAGCGTCATAAACGCCCGTGGACAGTGTATCGTCAACGGCGTTGTACACAACATCATCTGCAATAAGATGCCCCTTTATGACAAGGGCGAGATCATAGGCCTTGTGGGAACCTTCGCAGATGTGGATCAGGAAATTTACCGTGTAAACAAGCTTCTTAATCCCTCCAAGCTTGATAACATGACAAGACTCATGAATAACAAATTCTTCCTGAATACCATGGTGGATTATGCAATGCAGTACAATGATGCCGGCAGGAACTACGGCTATATCATGCTTCATAATGCCAACCAGAAGCGTATTGAGGAAACCTATGGCAGTAAATACGGTGTTAAGGTCATCAGGGAAATCGGTGAAAAAATCATCGAAGTCATCGGCCAGCGCGCAGTGGCGGCCCGTACCAAGGAAGCATATTTCGGTATCATTATATACATTGATTCAAAGGAAAAGCTGCAGGCTCTGACCCATGAGCTCAAGGAAAATGTGGAATCCATCAACCAGGTAGACGGCAAGAGTGTTACCATCAAGTGCACCGCAGCCTGCCTCCTTCGAACCGAAGAAGGTGTAAAGGATGAAACCATCTATCAGATGACCATAGATATGCTAGATCAGCAGGAAGAATCATAAGAATATTAATAATATAAGGCTATCGAACCGGTAATCTCAGGTTCGATAGCCTTTTTAAATGTCTTAATTAATGATCAGCTGGCCCCAGGTATCTGAAGGACAAATTCCCACATAGGTCTTGCCTCTGTTAACTGAGATCTCCGCTCCCGCTGCATTGTAATAATGTGTCATGCCTGTCTCGCTGGCCTTTTTCCAGGTAATAGGTATTGCCTTACCGTTGGTGATGTAATAGCCACTTCCTGAACCGATAACATTGTAGGTCAGGTATCCGTTGGCATCAAGCTGTGTAAAGGATACGTTCTGAAGAATAACGTTCTTGAAGGTAAGTACCTGGCTGTCCTCAGCATCCTGGTGTAATGAGCCGTATTCATAATAATCATAGGTTCTTGTGGCTGCGTTAAACGCAAGCTTACTCTTGTTATGCACAAAGATGTTGCCCAGATCCACGTTATTGGCTACCTGCTCGCTGGCAAGATCTGTATCTGCAGCATTGAATAAGAAGTGGCTGCCTCTCTCCGGCGGATTGGTATAGGTGGTTGCAAGCTTAGCCCTGCTAAATCTGTTTACCAGCTCAGGACCGTATACATACTCTGTAAATTCAGTGGGCTTGCCGTTCTTTACTCTGGTGAAGCCGCCGCTGATATGGGCTGCATAGGGCTGAGCCAGATAAGTGTTGATGTAAAAAGGTCCGCCGTCATGGATAAGCACAGCATTAAATTCGTCAGATAAAATAACATTAGTTGTCCTTACACTGCGGATGCTACCTGTCTGTCCAAGGTTCGCCCAGTCCTTATAAAGACACATAAGTCTGGTGATACGACCATTGGCTGTGCTGTTCATCATCTCGTAGACAATATCAGCCTCAGCAGTTCCATAATGCTTAAGTGCAATCTTCTCATTGTCCACCATAATGGCTACAGGTCTCTGATTAACAATCTCGTCTCTTACCTCCAGACCGGTCAGCTCATTGGTTCCTGCATAAGCAGTGGTTGGCGCTGAAAGAACACATAAAATCCCACAGGCCACAGCAAATACTTTTCTTAATTTCATACCTTCCCCCTTGATTTTGGTTTTTATAGTTTAATCTTTCTTAAACTCAGTTTCTACGGTATCTTCCCTCTTCTCTTTCTTGTCCATAAGATAGCCGATAACAATACCGATGACGATTCCGGCTATTGTCCCCACCCAGAGGTTGGAAATAACGATACCGATCATAAATCCTGCCACAAGGCCTACAAAAACGTAAACTCCTGTCCAGGCAGTCTTCTGTTTTTTCATGGAATAATAGACATCACCGTCCTTGGTCTGACGGCGAACATAGCCGGCCCTCTCAAGGCCCCGCACGCGATGTTCGTCCTCATACCTGCAAACGGTGCTGATTTCTCTGATATTATTGAATCTGAATACGAATCTTGCGATCTCGTATAAGATTTCAGCAGAATATTTAGATTTCTCGTAGACTTTATCGAGGTTCAAAGTAATTTTGACCTCGTCACGAAAATTGGCATTCTCAAAGAAGAAAGAGCCAATCTTATTATGATCCCCATTTTTAAGTGTTACAGTCCATTCTTCTTCCCAAAGCTTCTCCTGGTTGCCCGGCTGAATGAAAAAATGTCTGGTCTCAAGCGGAAAATTTAACTCACCCACTTTTTTAACCTCCCCATATACAAGTAGATATATTTTAGCCTATATTGAGGATCTCTTCAACCTGATTTCTCTTTTCATAAAGGACACAGCCGCCCTTGTGGTCGTCCTTAAGGACATCTCCCCTCTGAAGTTCCAGGAAAAGCCTTGATTTCATGGCATCCCTTAAGGATGTCTCCTTAACATTTATGTCTGAATAAGGAGAAAATGGGCAGGGCTCAGCTCCACCGTGGGAATTGATATGAAAGAACCCTCTTCCTGCAGCAATGCAGCCGCCGGAGCTCTTCTCATCTCCCGGGAAGGATACAAATACCATCTCAGGGTGCTCAGCGCGAAGGCGCATGATCTCAGCCTTGAGGTAATCTCTGTCCTCATCCTGGGGTGCAAGGTGCTCTGAATCCTCACTTACAGGCACAAACTCAACAAAGATAACAGCCTTACAGCCTTTTTCAGAGAGCATGCTGATAAAGCTCTCGGAGGATACCTCTTTGATGTTCTCGGTGGTTACTGTTACTGATGAGCCGAAAATAAGGCCCCTTTTCTTGAGCTCGTCCATATTTGAAACAAGCTTGTCGTAAACGCCCTCTCCACGTCTGTGGTCTGTGGCTTCCTTACCGCCTTCTATACTCATAATAGGAATAAGGTTCCTGCACTTATCGAAATCATCAAAATACTTCTCGGTCATATATGTTCCGTTGGTGAAGATAGGGAACAAAATAGAGGGCTTCTTGCCTGCTGCCTCTATAACTCCTTTTCTTAAAAGGGGCTCGCCCCCTGCCAAAAGAATGAAGCTGACACCCAGGTCCTCTGCCTCGTTAAAGATATTGCTCCACTCCTCATCGGTGAGCTGATTAACAGGCTCTGAGTCCTCTGTGGCGCTGTTGCATCTTGAATAGCAGCCTGCACAGTGAAGGTTGCAGCTGCTGGTGATGCTGGCAATAAGAAACGGAGGCACATGCTCGCCCTTTTCCTCAAGCTGCTTACGCTTGGAAGAAGCACCCTTACTCGCCAGGGCAAATTTTGCCATATAGGCGCTCTCCTTGGGGTTCTTCAGGGTTGCTCTGATGGCATCTGAAACAACTCGCTCTACTCCCTTTGTCATATATTCCTGAATATCGAATTCCTTGGTCATAACTTATTCCTCTTTTTCAAATCCTTCCATCACTTCAGCGAATTTCAGAAGATACTCCTCCTGATCCGCTGCGACTTTCTTACTATTTTCGATGATCATTTCCTGTGAAAGCTTCTCGGCAGATATGAACTTAAGCTGCTGCGCTGCTCTTTCACTCTTTATCACGATCTGTCTGTACTGGGGGCCTATACAAAGAAGCCGAAGCGCCTCTTCATCAGATAAAAAACCGCTGGTCATTATGCCCATAGTATCAAATATAGTATCGTTCGCTATGGGGCCCAAAATTATATCAAAATTATTAAATTTATCCGGCATTGACCTTCTGTTGGAAAAAACATAGCTGAACCACTCCCGGTCTCTGTCAAAATACTTGATATTGAGGCCTGTTTCATCCAGCTCATAGGAGTTGACGATAATATCTGCTCCCGTCTTCTCCCTGACCCAGCGCCCTGCAAACTCAGCGCTGTCCGACAGATAAAAGCCCTGACCAAAATCAGCATTGGTGCGCCCATAGTGAATATCCGGGCTGGGTATCTCTAAATAACCTCCATGAAATAATTTCATCATATGATCACCTTATACAAAATTTCTGGTTACCCGGTCATTATAACACATTTTGCATTTTTTGCAATTTTATTTTATGCAATCTTTTGTTAATTAATTATCTTTTTATTCAAAAAAGGGGAGCAACAATCGCGTTGCTCCCTTATCAGAACTTTTTTATATTGTGAATTGATTAGATGGTAAGACCCTTGACCTGCAGTTAATTATAAACTCGGGATATAACTGATGCTGGTCATATTCTTTCCTGGTATTCTCGATGTATTCAAGAATTTCATCCAGAGTATCTTCCTTGGAAAACATTTTTGTCAAATCAGTCTCAGCCCAAATGTAATCCGAATCCTCAGACTCAATAATGCTCCAGAAACCAATTTGCTGCTCTCCATTTCTGCAATATTCATGCCATACGATCTTAGTGATTCTTATGTCCCGATCGTAAAGCATATTCAAAAACTCTTCATGGTCTTCAAAAATCAAAGCCTTAGCAGGGGTAGCCCTGTGAGCATCGATATATTCCTTTATCTCATCCTGTATACCTTTTAACCTCTTAGAAGTATCAACGAGCCCCTGCTTTGTTATCCTGAAAATGCTCCCATCAAAGCCAAACAGGAAAAACTCACCCTTTACATTTACTATTTCCCCTAAACCATCGCTAACTTCAAAAGCACTGATAACTTTTCCTGTATGGGCATCTATCATTACTATGTTATGTGTGAGCTTATCAACTTCTGACAACGAAGCTATGCCATAAATCACCTCATCTGAAGGATCATAAACCATAGAATCAACTTGTCCATATGCGATACTATCTGCTTCCCATAATTTTTTTCCGGTCATATCATAACAGATAGGGCGATTGGCAACTTCCGATACAACTACACCGCCTTTAATTGCGATGACACCAAAATACCTGAAGGTACTACACTTTATGCCTTGGCCACCAATAAAAACTTTCGTTTCATTCTTCCAAACAATGTCCTCGCCATAAGGATTCGCTACAAGCCCTAAATAGTTTTCTTTTTCCACCTGAACAGGCCTGGTGGTCAGATCCAGAATATACGTCTTATTCTTTTCTCCAACCACAAGGTGATCATTATCCTTAAAATCAAGGTCGCCAATTCTGGTATAGTCAGTTAAGTGTAAAACCTCTTTGCCGTCCTCATATACATAAACATGGCCGGGAGCATAATCACCCCATATGGCAGTTGCAACCCTCTTTCCATCATCAGAAACTGCGATACAATGGTCACCATTAACAACAAATTCATCCACCATCTCAGCATCGCTTGTTCTATACTGTCGAATTTTGTATCTATCCTCGTCTTTATTAAGGCCTTCAATTCTGATTATGTATTCGTTATTATTAGATACCCTTTGCCAGACCATTTTGATATCTACTCCTATGCTTTTTTATAATCCTTTATTTTCCTCTCCTTAATCTATTTCTGAAAACTCCGCTATTATTTCAATATTTCCCACAATGTGGCTATTGAACTCTTCCAGTTCTTCTGCAGGTACCCACAGCTCTTTGTGATAATCGGCACCTACGGTTTGCGGCTCATATTTGCTAACATAATCATCATCTACGTCAAATTTAGTCACATAGCCCTTATGATCATCGTTATATTTTACATTCCAGTTCTTGGCTATTTCAGTCGCATATTTCTCATTTAAAACCGGGTAAAAAATAGGCTGTTCCGGAAGCCTTGGCGGAAATTTCTTATAACCACTGTCAGCAATAAGCTGCAGTTCTTTTGTTCCTACAGGTCTGTATAAGATCATCGAATTTTTCTCCTTTGTTCCTTTAACACCAAGCTTTATGCCATATATGCGGTAAGGAATTTCCAACCCAATTTCTCGTAATAACATGATGTTCTTCTTTCCTTTACTTGGTATTAGTTATTGAAATTGGCATTCCAAAATGGAATTCTCCAACATCTCCCATGCTTTCGGAAGCTTATTCCTTACGAATTTCGCATAGGAGCAGTCCGGCGTTTCCAGCAT
>JAEEGL010013811.1_pt1 | contig 45111 bp, 40 predicted proteins | sample 9134231 | NCBI WGS metagenome assembly JAEEGL01 (sample SAMN16246548, study PRJNA631951) | gut metagenome | biome: gut microbiome; feature: rumen; material: fiber-attached | host: Bos | place: Iran: Karaj | collected 2018-10 | reverse complement strand
TCCTTATAAGGCATAGCGCCGAGAGCTTTCCCGAGCGTATCAAGATATTCTTTTTTATTCATCTGATTCTTCCCCCTGTTTCTCATTGATGATGCCGTCGACTGCTTTTGAGAATTCTATCCATTCTGCTCGGTCGCTCTGCAGTCTTTTGCGGCCTTCGTCCGTGAGGTGGTAATACTTCCGCGGTGGTCCGTTCTGAGATTCCTTGAGGTACGTATCCACGCTTCCTTCTGCTGCTAATTTGCGTAAGATCGGATAAACGGTTCCGTCTGCAATATTCATCTTAGCGGTAAGGCAGTCAGCCAGGTCATAGCCATAGCTGTCGCCCTTGTCAAGGAACGCAAGCACGCACAGGTCAAGTACTCCTTTCTTGAACTGATTGTTCATATTATTCCCCCTTATTCTCTTTTAATGACGTGGGGATTCGTCTTCCCATGTCAGTATTGAATATAGCACACTATTATTCATTGTGCAATACTGTTTTTAATTCATTACTGAACATAGTTCTGTAACGTGGAATTGTATTCTAAAATCAGAATGATATTATTTCTTATTAAGGAGAAATAAGTATGGCTGATAACAATGAAACAAAAATAGAACAGATACTTTCTGAACTTCCTGAGGACAAGCGAAAGATCCTCAAGGATCATATAGATGAACTTTCAGGCAAAGAGCGTGCAGACTTCCTCGAAGAAGTAATAACAGAATACGAATCCTTAAAAAACAACTCCGTTGTCTCTTTTACCGCTGCTGCGAAAAAGCTCAGCGATGAACCCAAGGCTCCCGTCAAGGAAACCACGCTTGAGGATGTTCTCAAACAGGGAAACACGCCTGTCCACCGCCCTGAGATCAAGCCGGAGGACATAAAGTTCGATGTAGTAGCTTCTGAAAGCACGCCTTCCGCAGCTTTAAAAGAGATCCCTGATGAAGACCTCAAGTTCGAGAATGCTCTGACCGAAGTTCCCTACACAGGCGAGATCGCGGAAACCGATGATGACGATGAAGATAATCTTCCTTCAGCTGGCAACAAGACTGAGGACAAAACGGTTCCCGGCATCACTCCGGTCTCCCCTGTCCGCACCGCACCTAAGAAAAAGAAGACCGTTGCTGGGATAATCATCGGAGCTGTCGCAGCCGTATTGGTCATCGGCGGACTTTTATATGCATTCGTGCTGCGCAAGCCCGGCAAGCCTGCTCCTACCGAACCGGTTGTTACTTCGGCATCGGAATCCGAGACCACTGCCCTGCCCACACCTACACCCGAGCCGCTTCCCACAACGGAATCAACAGAGGAAACAACTCCCGCTGAGACCGAGGCACCCACGCCCACGCCTATCCCGCTCAAGGAAAACGCTCCTGATCTCAAAGGCATAAAAGTCGTTATCGACCCCGGCCACCAGCAGAAGACTGACTATAAGAAAGAACAGTTCAAGAAAGGCACCAAGAACGGCAAGGCACGTGCAACGAGCGGCGCTGTCGGTGTTGCCACCAAGCAGAAAGAATATGAGCTTACAATGGAAACAGCGCTCATGCTCAAGGAATACCTGGAGAAGTGCGGTGCTACGGTCATTCTTACCAGGACCGAAAACGACGTTAACATTTCCAACAAGGAAAGAGCCGCTATTGCCGTAAAGAACAAGCCTACACTCTTCCTGAGGCTCCACGCCGATGCTTCTACCAACGCTTCGGTAAAAGGCGTCAGGGTCTATATCCCCAAGTCAGGCAAGCTCAACAAGAAAGCCAATGCCGACAAGCTCGGAAAGCTCGTCGCGGCTGCCGGCAAGACCACTTACCGCGGTTCAAAAGCTACCAACCAGTACACGGGACTCAATTTCGCTTCAAGCGTAAGATCCTATCAGATTGTCCTCGGTTACCTTTCAAATGCCGAAGATGACAAGAGGCTCGCTGATCCCGATAACAGATACGAGATGTGCGCTGCTATCGCAACCTTCTGCAAGACATTCAAAAAGAAGTAATCAAAACCAATTAAAAGTCCAAAGCCCGGAATGCATTTCCGGGCTTTTTCTATGCTGTTCTTCGAATAACAAACCCCGTCAAATTTCAAAACCGATGTCGAATATATTGTTTTTTTGATAAAACTAATATAATCTGAAATTCAATACTCTAGAAAGCAGGTAGTTTTATGAGCGACAATTTGGATATGAATACAATCAGACAGCTCTCCAAAATGAAGAGCGTTGACGAAGTCGATGCCGCCCTTCTGCAGGACAATTCCATCAAGAACGAATTCCAGTCCGCCAAGGAAGTCGAGGTCCTTAAGGACACCGTTAATCAGCAGCAGATCCTGCTTCACGCAATGTGGCTCATGCTCAAGGATCACGGAGCTGACAATGACGAGTTCAACCGCTGTCTCAAGGAAGCTGCAAAGTTCAGTTCACGCACGGATTTCAAGAATAACGTAAACTGCCCTACATGCGGAAAAGGCATGCAGAAAATGGAGAAGGTTCCCTTCACTCTCAAGTGCTACTACTGCGGATATGAGTATCTCTGCAATCCGTTCATGAAGTTTGACGGACTCGATGCCGATACTATCGACTACAAGACAGACCGCGCTACTTCCGAGCAGCTTGACGAACAGAGTAAGCCTGAGCAGTACGAGCAAAAGCTCGCTCAGACCGAAGAGGATGAAATTGCAACAGCAGAGGCTATCCTCAATACCAACTATGAGCCTTACGACGTCTCCAAAGACTTGAATTTCGAAGAAGACGAGTTATAATTTACTTCCGCTTTACGGAAGTCCCCATGGGGATGCACCGGTTTCGACGGGGTCGCCGAAGCTGGGAAAGCGGGTGGAGGATTCTCGTTGGCCTCCTTAAAAAACGGGAACTTGCAAGTAATTGCAGACAAGACTGAGCTCGTAGCAGCCTAAGGCTACCGTCCCTGTGTGTATCTGCTCACATGGGTGTACGTACAACGCAGACCTCACCTGAGAGAGGTTAAGCAGGCAGTCCTCCCGGCAAAGCTTTGAGTCGGATCCGCGACTATAATCCCCCTATGAAGCTACCGGAACCTTAGCCCGTCAGCGGGCTCATGCGCAAGGGGAATATCTTAACCGCTGACTGCACCCGGAGATTGTCCCGGCCGAGACGGTTTCGGACAGGAGTTCGATTCTCCTCATCTCCACCAATTGACTTTCCGTAAAGTTCGGACCAGAAAACCAAAAAGCCCCTCAAGCTTAATTGCCTGAGGGGCTTATTTTATTAAGGATAAAGAAACTTACATTTTTTATTTTGTAAGTTTGAAGCAGATCGCTTCCAGTGCCTTGGCATCGTTCATGCCTGATACTGCATCTGCACTTCCCCATGAAACCTTCTGAATATGCTCCACCGCAGGAAGTCCGGTGTCAGTCTTCTGCTTGAAATCCTCTTTTGAGATCTGGAACTCGTCATCACCGTATCTAACGTTTCCGTCGGAATCTTTCATCTCTGAAGCAATGGCTTCAGCCGTGATCTTCCCGTTATAAAGAGAAACGAGATAATAGTATGTTGTGGTCTCTCCTGCCGAATCGGTATCATCTGCTTCCCTGGCAACATAAACGTATGCGCCTTCCTTGCTGATTCGAAGCTTGTATTCTTCTTCCATATAAGGGCCTGTCGAACCCTGCTCAAAAGGAGCTTCGACCTTGGCAACACCGCTGTTGTCTGCTGTAACCTCGTACATCGCAAAAGAGTTCTTTTTTGCTGCAGTAATCTCATAACGTCCGTTCATGTCGAGATCCGTTACCGCATAGCGCATTTCGGAATCGCCTTCAACGAACCAGGTGCTCTTGGCCTTTGCAATTGCATCAAGCTGGCCTGTATAAGCGAAAACAGGCGCAGGAAGCGTTGTTTCTTCAGTATTCTGCGGTTCAGTAGGTGCAGCTGCATTCGTTGCGGCTGCTGTGGGAGCTGCCTGTGATGAGGCCGGAGCAGGATCCTTCTTGCTGCAGGAAGGAATGACCATCATTCCGGCTGCAAGCACGGCTGCAGAAATACGGCTGTATGTTCTATTCATCTTATTACCTCTCGATTTGATAATCGTGAATTATATCATAAGGTTCAAAAAGATATATCATAACAATGCGGCATATACGACAGAACGGTTATTTCCTTGTGTTAGAATACGCATATGTCTATTTCGGAAAAGAATGCTTTCAGAAAGAAACTCGTATCCCTGATACTCCCCATGACACTGCAGAACTTCATGTTCTCGCTTGTTCCGCTGGCGGATACGGTAATGCTGGTTTCTGATCAGGACGCAATGTCCGCCGTTTCACTCGCATCCCAGGTTGCGTTTGTATTCAACATGTTCTGCATAGCCCTGGCTTCCGGCTGTTCGATGTTCGCTGCCCAGTTCTGGGGCAAAGGCGACAAAGACAACATTGAAAAGATCTTCGGGTATTCAATGAAGCTTCTTATCCCGATCCTCGCAGTGTTTTTCGGCTGCACCATGTGCTTGCCCGAGGCTGTAATGCGCATATATACAAATGAGCCTGTGCTTATCGCAAACGGTATCCCCTATCTGCGCATAGCGTCTTTCTCATATATCTTTATGGGGCTTTCTATAATCTACGAATCCATCTTGAAGAATGTAGGTCTCGTAAAGCAATGCACGTTTGCAAGTACCATAATGGTAATAATGAACGTCTGCCTGAATGCTGTGTTTATCTATGGTTTGTTTGGCGTACCCAGGATGGGCGCTTCCGGAGCCGCTCTCGCGTCTGCCATAGCATCTTTGACCGGATATATCTTCTGCATCTATTACATGCACAAAAAGAAGATCGTCTCATTAAAACTGAAGAATTTGATCAAGACCGGCATTCACTTAAGGCAGCGCTATTCGAAATACAGTGCTCCGTTCTTTCTTAACCAGATAACATGGTGTCTCGGATTCACAATGATGACCGTAATCATGGGCCATCTTGGTTCAGATGCGGTTGCCGCTAATGCAATCGTTACTGTCATCAAAGACATAGTCTCGGCATTCTGCTACGCACTGGGTGCTGGCGGAGCCATCGTTGTCGGCAACGAGTTGGGAGCCGGCAGGCTTGATACCGCCAAAGACTACGGCAGGCGCATCATGAAGCTCTGCGTTGTATCAGGAATCATTCTTGGTATCATAGCAGCTTCCACCGCTCCCCTGGTCATCAGGTTTGTCAACCTCACTCCCCAGGCTGAGCACTATCTGTTCATCATGATCCTGATGTGCAGTTACTACATCTTAGGCCGCTCCATCAACTCAACGACAATCGGCGGAATCTTCTCTGCAGGCGGAGACACCAAGTTCGGTTTTATCTGTGATACCGTAACCATGTGGGCATTCATCGTACCGGTAGGTGCTCTTGCTGCTTTTGTTTTCAAGCTGCCGGTAATGGTCGTGTATTTCCTTCTCAATCTTGACGAGATAATAAAACTGCCCGTAGTCATTTCACGCTACAGGCAGTTTAAGTGGCTTAATAATATCGTAAACGATATGGAAACCGATGATATCTGATCAGTTTTTGATCAGCTTAGCTCCGTATTCCGTTGTATCAAATGTCGAAAAGTAATCGTTAAGGGTCTCAGCACGTCTGATGAGCTTTACAGAGCCGTCATCCTTGAGCAGAAGCTCTGCCGACTTGAGTCTTCCGTTGTAGTTATAACCCATGGCAAAACCGTGAGCGCCGGCATCGTGGATCACAAGGTAATCTCCCATGTCGATCTTAGGGAGCATCCTGTCGATAGCGAACTTGTCGTTATTCTCACAAAGTGAACCTGTTACATCGTATTTGTGATCTGCAGGAGCATTTTCCTTACCGAGAACTGTAATGTGATGGTAAGCACCATACATAGCGGGACGCATGAGGTTTGCAGCACAAGCATCAACGCCGATGTATTCCTTGTAGATGTGCTTTTCGTGAATAGCCTTGGTAACAAGTGCACCGAACGGTGCGAGCATGAATCTGCCCATCTCGGTATAGATGGCGGTATCACCCATTCCCGCAGGAACAAGGATCTCATCGAACTTTTTATGTACACCCTCGCCTATTTCACTGATGTCATTAGCGGTCTGCTCAGGCCTGTAGTCAACGCCTACGCCGCCTGAAAGATTGATGAATGCAAACTCAACGCCAACCTTGTTCTTTGCTTCAACCGCAAGCTCGAAGAGCTCGCCTGCAAGCTTGGGATAGTACTCGTTGGTAACGGTGTTGCTTGCGAGGAAAGCGTGAAGGCCTACCTTCTTAACGCCGTGAGCCTTAAGCTGTGCATAAGCCTCGAAAAGCTGCTCCTTGGTCATGCCGTACTTGGAGTCGCCTGGATTATCCATGATACCGTTGCTGAGCTTATATACTCCGCCCGGATTATATCTGCAGCTTACGATCTCAGGGAACTTGGGACCGATGATGCTCTCAAGGAAAGGAATGTGCGTGATGTCATCGAGATTGATGATGCCGCCGAGCTTTGCACAGAGAGCATATTCATGAGCAGGTGTGTCGTTGCTCGAAAACATGATCGGGCCTCCGACCGCATCTGCAAGGACAAGCTCTGCCTCACTTGAGCAGTCAAATCCGAAGCCTGCATCCCTGATGATCTCCATGATGAACGGATTGGGTGTGGCCTTAACTGCGAAATACTCACAGAAACCCTTGTTCCAGGCGAAGGCTTCCTTAACTGCCTTACAGCGGGCCTTTATGCCGGCTTCGTCGTAGATATGAAACGGTGTCGGATAGGTCTTTGCGATCTCTTCGATCTGTTCTTTGGTAACAAAAGGTTTCTTTTCCATAGTTAATCCTCACATATACACAATATGAAAGAAATTTTACACTTTATCGGATTAAATTCAAGTTTTTCTCTATATTAATAAAAGTAAGAACGAAAGGAAGTCAGAAATCATCATAATCTTCAACCGCATTGAAATCACGGTAGTATCTGACAAAATCAGCCATGATCATTTCTCTAGAGCGGATATTACCGTTTTCCAAGCCGCCGTTCTCAAGGCTTTCTATCCACTCTCCGTCAATCATCGTGCCGACATCCATATTGATGCCGTACTTGGACTTCTTAATCAATTCAACGTCAGATATGCCTCCAAGGCAATACAGATAACCGCACAACAGCCTTATATATTCAGAACTTCCCTGCTGATAATCTTCTATTTCCTTTTCGAGGAGCTCAGATATCCGTTCTTTCGGTATCTTTTCAAAATCAAAACCATATTTGCGGATCAGCTCTTTAGCACGCTGACCGTTCGTAATGCGTTCGATCCTTTTCTTACGCTTTTTTTGCAGGTTATTCAAAGCATAATCGTACTGTTTATAATACCATTCGGCTTCCTTATACTTACCGGACAGATAAGCCTGGTCTGCCTTATCCAGGAAAAACGTTTCAGGCGTAACACGTTCGCAAAGACATTTTTCAAGCGTTTCATTAAGCTCACTGTGATCAGACTGATCAAAACGCTTAAGCAGAGAATTGATTCCTCCGGTAACGGATTCGATACACTTATCAATCACGGATCTGCCGTACTGATACACATACTTCTCTTCTATCCCTAGGAGATCATAAAGCTTGTCCATATTGACCTGCTGCTTTTTATACTCGATACGGACACTCATACAATACTCATATGTACTGAGATTCAGTCCTATCTTTACGTCTTCACATTCCCAATAAAGACAAGCCCACTTCTCCAAAGCCCTCTCATCACACAGAACAAAGCCCCAATCACTTATTGTGTTCAGCTTAGTTCTGCACTCATCTGTGAAATACTGACTTTGAGAAACAGCCATATACTTGCTCCTATGGACCGAATTCCTGAGTAACTTCTATCTGGCCTTTTATGTGATCGTTAAACTCTTCAAGCTCTTCAGACGGCACCCAAAGTTCCTCATGCCTTGTGCTGCCGACTATATGTGTCTCATATCTTGAAACATAATCATCGTCCACTTCAAAACGGGTTACATATCCCTTATGATCTGCATTGTATACGGCATTCCATTTGGATGCTATCTCTATGGCATATTCCTCATTAAGAACAGGATAAAAGATCGGCTGCTCAGGAAGTCTCGGCGGGAACCTCTTGTTTCCGCTCTCCCTGATAAGCTTTAATTCTTCTGTACCAACAGGTCTAAATAAGATCATTTCTTTATCCTTGCGTGCTTGTTTATCCCATTATAAAGAAAAACACACCTGTTCTGCTAGTTCCGCAGGAGCTACGCTCCCCTACAGAAACAAACACACCTGTTCTGCTAGTTCCGCAGGTGCTTTAGCACCGAGGACTTGTTCGTAGCCAAGAACAGGTGTGTTTGTTGGATTTGGTGGAGACGAAGAGGATCGAACTCTCGACCTTACGGATGCGAACCGTACGCTCTCCCAGCTGAGCTACGCCCCCATGCGTGAGAGATTATAGCACAACCAAAATAGTCGCGCGAGTAATCCCTCTTACGTAATCAGGCAGTATACATTCCCTTGTACATGTCTATTACCTGAGAGACAAGTCCGGTAGCAACCAGAATGGTCATGATGATAATGAGTATTATCAGGTAGCAGAAATAAGATCTCGCGAAATTCCTCTTATTTACATTCTTTGTTCCGCCGAGAGCAAATACGACGAGGAAGATAAATCCGACTATCGGGATCGAAAACAGGATCTGATAACCGAAATAACCCCACATGGAAATCGGACGGTATTTCTCCGGAATATTATTGATATCTGACATAGTCCCCTCCTAAAGTTCATATGATTTTGCAAAGTATAGCACTCTTTGACAATTTGTAGTAGCATTGACACGGAAGCTTAGCTCAGCGGGAGAGCATACCCTTCACAGGGGTGGGGTCGCGGGTTCAAACCCCGCAGTTTCCACCATTTCAGGCAATATTCTGAAACAAAAAGCGGCCGGGTTTCCGGTCGCTTTGCTTTTATTTTATAACTGGTACTGCTGTTTCGTATGACTGCCGCTAACCTTATCAATCGATCATAGCATCAAGGATATTAACCTTCCGTAAACACTTACTCGAAAACGTGTCCGTCATGTTAAAATCACTGAAGAAACGATACATGTCGATCTCAAAGGAGCATTATATGAAATTTACTGACGGCGCATGGATGACAGCTCAAGGATTTAACATTCACCCGGCTCGTGAAGTCAGGTTCGTAAAAACAGATGATATAAAGGTCACTCTTACCGCACCTTCTTTTCATATATACAACAGGGGCATGACGCTGCAGGGCCCTTATCTGACTGTTGAGATCACTTCTCCCTGCAAAAACGCATTTCATATAAGGGCTTATCATTTCAAAGGCGATAACTCTCTCCTGCCCTCTTATTTCAGATTGAACAACGAATTGGTCTTCATAGAAACTGATGAAGACGACAAGAACGTCACCATTACAAGCGGAGATTCAAAGCTTGTATTCGATAAGGAAAACTACGGCTTTGAGCTGATAAGGGGCGGACGCACAATTACAAGCTCTGTTGGCGGCTCACTTGCATACATCGACGGCAGCAACGGCTGCTACATGAGAGAACAGTTAAGCTTGGGCGTAGGTGAACATGTATATGGCCTGGGCGAAAGATTCGGCAGTTTCATCAAGAACGGCCAGAGCATAGACATCGTAAACAAGGACGGCGGAACGTTTTCAGAGCAGTCCTACAAGAACATTCCCTTCTACATTACTGACAACAACTTAGGCGTATTCGTAAACCACACTGAAGAGATCAATTTCGAAGTGGCTTCCGAGAATGTCTCCAAGGTTCAGTTTTCAGTTAAGGGTGAATGCCTTGATTATTATCTCTTCGCTGGCGAATCAATGAAAGACGTCATTACGCTCTATACCAACCTTACAGGTCGTGCCCCCAAGCTTCCCGACTGGACATTCGGTCTGTGGCTCTCCACTTCTTTCACCACAGACTACGATGAAAAGACCGTTCTTTCATTCGTTGACGGCATGCGCGAGCGCGGTATCGAACTGTCCGTATTCCATTTCGACTGCTTCTGGATGAAAGACAGCCACTGGTGCAATTTCCTTTGGGACAGTGAGATGTTTCCTGATCCCGCAGGCCTAATCGCAAAGCTCCACGACAGAGGACTTCGTGTATGTGTATGGATCAACCCTTATATCGCACAAGAATCCGAACTGTTTGATGAAGCTGCATATAACGGCTATCTGATCAAAAAGACTGACGGAAGCATATGGCAGACCGATCTCTGGCAGGCCGGTATGGGCATCGTCGACTTTACGAACGAAGAAGCTGCAAAATGGTATCAGGACAAGCTCAGAGCAGTTCTTGATATGGGCGTCGACTGTTTCAAGACCGATTTTGGTGAGAGGATCCCCACTGAAGGCGTCGTCTTCTCTGACGGTTCTGATCCTTTGAGAATGCATAACTTCTATACATATCTTTATAACGATACTGTTTTCGAACTGCTCAAAGCTGAAAAGGGCCTTGGAGAAGCAGTTCTTTTTGCCAGAAGCGCAACTGCAGGTTGCCAGAAATTCCCCGTACACTGGGGCGGCGACTGCCATTCTGATTATCCTTCAATGGAACAGACCATCAGGGGCGGACTTTCGCTCATGCTCTCAGGGTTCTCATATTGGAGCCATGACATCGGCGGTTTTGAGGACAAGTCCACTCCGGATGTTTACAAGCGCTGGGCTGCTTTCGGACTTTTAAGCTCGCACAGCAGACTTCACGGCAGCACGTCCTACAGGGTACCGTGGAACTACGATGAGGAAGCTGTTGATGTCTTGAGGTACTATACGGAACTCAAAAAGTCTCTGATGCCTTATATCAGCGAAGCACGCGAAGAGGCTGAAAGCAAAGGCCTCCCTGTCATGCGTCCGATGGTCCTCGAATTCCAGGATGATCCTGTATGCGCCTTCCTCGACAGGCAGTACATGCTTGGTGAAAAGATCCTTGCAGCACCCGTTTTCAACGAAGACGGCTGGACCGAGTTCTATTTGCCCGCAGGCACATGGACATCAATCGACGGAAAAGACACCAGAGTTTTGGAAAGCGGCAGGTTCTTCAAAGAACAGCGCGGCTATCTTGAGATGCCGGTCTTTATCAGATCTTAGTCCTGAATACTTTTCCGACCATTTCGTTGAGTTCTTCGTTATCATTACCTGCGCAGTCGTAAAGAGCCTTAAGGAAATCTTTTGTTGAAGCGTTCATAAAGGCGTTTCTCTTTACATAACCGCGGATAATTCCGTGGAACTTTTCTCTTCCCAATATCTCTTCCATCTGATAGAGAACGGCTTTTCCTTCCGAATATATCAGCCTGGTATAGGACATGTCATCTGCGAACTCAGAAAACGCAGCGTCTAATTTATCTTTATCATTCCAATTCTTAGTAATACTGTGCTCATTCTTACTTAATCCGTATTTGTGATTCTTCTCCTTTTCTCCGCCAAGATACTCGTAATAAACTATCTCGGCATATGAGGCCAAGGATTCGTCGAGCCAGGGTTCAATGCCGGAATTGCTTCCTACGATACCCATAAACCACTGATGTGCGATCTCGTGACAGAGCACTGCATCGAGCTGGTCGAAATCCTCGTACATCTTTATATCACTATGGCAAACATAGTCAGCGATGATAACCAGATTCGGATACTCCATTCCGCCGGCTGCATTAGGTGTAATTACTATATCCAGTTCTTTATAAGGATATTTGCCGAAAGCCTCACCAAAAGCTTTTAAAGAATTTTCTGCTGAAGCAAAAGCGACATCGCTCACAGGACTCATGTCTTTTTCCGGAGGGTTTTCCTTGTTATAGAAAAGATTTACTATGACTCCGTCACAATTCCTCTGTTCGTTCGCGAAAGACTTGCTCGCGCAAAAAACAAAGTCTCTCACATAGGCAGCCTCAAACTTGTAAGTAAGCTTTCCGTCCTTGGGCGATGAAAGAACCCTCTCACCTGACGAAGCAACCTTATAATCATCGGGAACCGTAAGACTTACTTTGTAGTTGGATATCTCAGAATAAAAGCATTCTCCAACCGCAAAGTATTTGGCATGTGACCACTTACCATTGATATACTCGGCAAGTATCGGATAAAAATTAGTTACGTTGTAGATGTTGTTTGCAAGACCGAATCTGTCATCATTGTTAGGTATCTTCGTGACGAAATCGTAAGTCAGCTTCATGACACTGCCGGGTTCAAGAACTTTCTTAAGTTTCAGCCAGATAACGGAAACATCATCCTTGTCACGCTCAACCTCGAGCGTGCCTCCCCTGCTGTCCTTGACATTATTTATCTCGGTTATGCCGCCTCCGCGCTTGACCTTATCGGCATAAACGGAAGCGTCATCAAAAAGCGAAGGATAATCCCTCAGACAAAGCTCCTCCCAGGGATCAGTCGAATCATTATAGAATTCAAAAACAACGTGACCGCCAATGGTCTGTGCTTCCGTATCGAGAGTGAGATCCATCTGATAGTCGTACGGTTTCCTCTCCGGATACTCGATGGCACAGCCCGCTTCCGGAATGGTAACCTTTTCCGTATTTTCAGGCGGAAGTTCGACTTTGCGGTCAGAAGACGAACATGACGGCACGCAAAGCATGCATAAAACCAACATTGCCGAAACGGCAGCAGACAAAATCTTTTTCATATTGATCACCCTTGAAAATTATTTTTGTTTATTTAGAACTTTCTATTGTGGATTCCACGGTTACCTGCGGTGGAGAATCTCCTTTATCGAAATTGCCCGTAATTCCGTCGCCCGTATTCGGAACGAATGCAGAATAAATGACATCGCTTATGAAAAATACAAGAAGGACAGCCTCAATTGGAATGAGGATCTTATTCTGTGCCTTTCTTATAAGGTTATCGAGAAGCGGCGCAAGCACATAGATAAAAGCCATTCCAGCGATGCCGAAAACAAACAGACCCTCTGCGCAGACTCTTCCGTTAATGTTAAAGAAATATCCGGAATAGTCCCACCACTTCTTATTGAAGATAGCTTCCAAAGCCCATCCGCCAAAATACTCGACGACACCGCAGAGCACGACAGTTGCGAGAACATGAAGCCCCGGCTTCCGCCTGAGCGTAAAAAGGAATATCAGAACGATGAGTCCGCCAACACCGTAAATAGGCAGCCAGGGACCATGAAGTACTCCGCGGTTGATTATCTTACCCTGCTGGACATAGTAGAAAAACAGTTCCCATACCCAGCCGAACATTGCAAATATAAAGAACAACGCAACAAGTGAAGGCACGGAATAGTGACGCATGTAATGAATATGTGCAAGCGATTTGAGCTTTCTCTGCTCAGGGATCGGTGAAAGTCTTGAAGGATAGATCTCGCCTTCAGCTTCTTTTTTATAAGCCTGGAGCTGAACCCTGCGTTCCTCATTGGCCTCATATTCCATCTCGTCTTTGGTATTCCACAAAACGACGCCGAAGTGATCAGCAATGAACTTATTCCTGCCCTTCAAGCCTTCAAGCGAATACTTGCCGGCTGCAAGCTCATCAAGAACATCCTGATAAGTATCTGTAAGAAGATTACTGTCAGCCTTTACGAAAAGGCAGGTGTCATTAAGCTGTTCGGAGCCCTTAATCCCGTTCTGTTTAGCGGTTTCCCTTACCTTCGCGTAGAACTCGGAATAAATGCAGAGTCTGTACGGGTTGGTATAGAGCATTCCACCAACGCCGAGTGTAATGCCGCCGAACAAATACCATCCGAAAATGCTTAAATGTACCAGGAAAAGTCTCCATTTATTGCCTCTCATCATTCTCCATGAAAGCTTAAGGGCATCAATGGTCTTAATATCAGGATTCTCAGCGATTATGAACGGCACCAGGAAGAATCCGAGTCTGACAACGGGATAAAGGAAAATGGTTAATGACGAAAGGACTTCGATCATCCACAAAAGACCCATTGTAACCGATGACCTTGCCCAGCGCTTCATTCGAATGAAGAAAAGGAATCTTGATGCGGGAACTTTCTTGTATATCCTTCCCTCCATGAAGATCCTTCTGATTATCGCAACGAAAAGGTTTCTGACGAAAAGCCAGTAAACAAAAGAGACCATAGCCAAGATCGCTACGATCGCGATATGCGCGGCTGTCGGATCTCCCACTACACTAAGCACAGTAGAATAAATATGTGAAAAGAAAGTATCGCCGGCAGCGTAATCGATTATCTGGTTTAATACGCCCTTTGTCCTTCCGAAAACCTGCGAACCTTCAGGTGTCGTTATCTTTTTATTGTAACGTTCAAGCTGTCTTGTAACGGTATCAAGGAAAAGATCGGCATCCTGATCCATCGATTCAACGCCTTCCCTCACCTTCTCCTCGGTTTCGTCGTCGATATATTCACCACTGGTGTTGAAAGCGTAATCGATGACTTTCGTACGCATGTTGATCAGGTAGTCGGAAGTAATGAACTCCGCCTCCATAAGAAGCGCAATAAGACATGCCAACACATAGAGAAAATAGTGACGCTTCAGGTTATTCCTGGCATCACGCTTGATCATGGAGATCTTAAAATCACATTTGTTGTTCTGTTTACTGTCCGACATGAGTCTATATTAACAAAAGAGGCCTCTCCGTCAAAGGAGAGGCCGTGCTAATTCTTTGGGAATTAAAGTTACATTGCGGTGTATCCGCCGTCAACAGGAAGGTTAACGCCTGTAACGTATGTTGTAGCGGGAGATGCGAGGAAGCAGATAGCTGTATCGAGCTCACCGTCGTTGCCATATCTCTCAAGAGGGATCATTGTTCTTGCATTAGCCTGGAAGAACTCGGAATCGAGTGTCTCCTTTGTAAGAGGGCTGTAGAAGTAGCCCGGGCAGATGCTGTTTACTGTGATGCCGTACTTGCCCCACTCTGAAGCAAGAGCTCTTGTAAGGTTTACAACGCCGCCCTTAGCTGCATGATAAGGAGAAGCAGGTGCAACCTTGTTTCCTACGAGGCCATACATGGATGCAATGTTGATGATGCGTCCGAACTTAGCGTCGATCATGTATTTCTTTGCAACTGCACGTGCAAATCTGAATGAACCGAAGAGGTCGATGTTGATCTCGTTGTCGAACTGCTCGTCAGTAATATCCTCAGCAGGAGCAACAGCGCCTGTGCCTGCATTGTTTACGAGGATGTCGATCCTGCCGAACTTTGCGAGGACTTCATCAACAGCAGCATTAACAGCTTCTGTATTTGTAATGTCGCACTTGATAGCAAGAGTCTTTACTCCATAAGTCTTTTCAATATCAGCTGCAACTTCGTCGATAAGATTCTGACGGCGGGCGATTGCAACAATATCGCATCCCTGTCCTGCCAGAGCTTTTGCCATCTGTACGCCGAGTCCTGTGGAGCAACCAGTAACAATTGCTACTCTTCCCTTGAAATCGAAAATGTTAGCCATACCCATACCGCCTTTATAGATTTTTTGTTGGTTCTTTCCAACTCCACTGAAATTATACAAAAACCCCTTCCCTTCATTAAGTCAAAAAAGCTTTCTTTTTGGGCTTTTTTGACCGATTAAGTGTTGTTTCCATTAAGAATTCATCTCGTTTGCACATATTGAGGCCATAATGATTTTCAATTAAAACGAAAAAGAGTTACCGCGCAAGAAATGATATAATAGTTTCTAATATCAATTTAAATAGGAGGACATCCCATGAAGTTTTTTAAAGGTAAGTGCGGAACTGTTGTAACCAAGCTTTTCGAGATGGAATGCGAAGGAGGTCCTCTTGAAGAACTCATCCCCAATACTACCGATGCCGCAGGCGAAAAGCATGTACCCGTCATAGCCGTTAACGGTCAGGAAGTTACAGTAACCGTAGGTGAAGTTGCTCATCCCATGATGGATGCCCACTACATTACTTTTGTAGCCCTTGAAACAGACAAAGGTTCTGTCATCAGACAGCTCAAGCCAGGCAGCGAGCCTGTTGCTGTTTTCACGATTGCAGCCGATGAGAAAGTCATAGCTGCATACGAATACTGCAACCTCCACGGTTTGTGGATGGCCAAAGCATAGTCATAGGGCTCCCTGCCAAACATGCAGACTCCGGGTATTACAGATAAGAGCAAGCTTACAAAGTTTGAATTGGCTTTCCTGATAATTGCCGCGACAGTAACTATTACTGTCGTCTCAACATCATCACCTCTTTATCCCTTTAATCCCTGGGATGACGCAAATTGCTTCTTTACGGTAGGCAGAGGAATAATCCACGGTCGTGTTCCGTACAGGGACCTTTACGAACAGAAAGGTCCCCTTCTTTACTTTATCTATGCTGTTGCCGCACTGATAAGTGAGAAGTCCTTTATCGGCGGATGGATCGTGGAATGCATAATGGCATCTCTGTTTGCCGTATTCTCATGGAAAACCGTAAAACTGTTTGTTGAACCCTGTAAGTTTGCGATCTCCCTGATGCCCGTAATTATCGGCCTCACATATACGACCAGGCTTTTCAATTTCGGCGGCAACGCTGAAGAACTCTGCTTTCCGCTTCTGACGATCGCTCTTTATTTCGGCTTTAAATCCATAGCTAACGGTGACGGTCTTCCCACAAATCTCGAAGCGGTTCTCTGCGGAGTCTTTACCGCGGCACTGTTCTGGATCAAGTACACGTTCATAGGATTTATGGCTGGCTTCTGCCTTTATATTCTTGTCCTTACGATCAAGCGCAAGAACTTCAAAAAGCTTTGGTCTCTCGTCTGGAGATTCATTTGCGGATTCCTTATGATGACTGCACCCATCATAACCTATTTCCTTGCAACCAAATCTCTTTATTATCTTTGGGAAGCATATTTTTATAATAATATTTTCCTTTATCATTCAGGTCATGTCTCTTCGGGTCTGACTACGATACCTGTAATCAAAAACATCTACATCCCGCTTTACTGCACCATCGGCATATCAGTAAGATATCCCAAATTCGGTGTAATGCTGCTTCTTTCACTACTCTCATTACTCTTCATCAATAAAGGCAAACGTAAAAAGTCCTGGTTCCTCTTTGCTGTTACTTTTGCCATGACCATAGGCGTCGTTTTTACGAGAAACTCATTCATCTACTATTACGTATACATCCTTGCTTACTGCTTCGGTCTTATTCTGATCCCTCTGACCAAGGGAATGAATTCTCTGCGAAAGGTGTTCAAAGAGAATCCTAAATTCATGCAGGGTCTTATCGCAGGCCTGCTTATGATTTGTTATGTGATCGTTCTTCTTTTGAATAAAAACACTTATCTGTTCCTTCAGAAGAAAGATTGCCTCGCGCAGTTCAGATATGCAGAGATCATCAACCAGACACCAAATGCCAAGATACTAACTTATGACGTCATGGATTCCGGCTTCTACACTTCCGCAGGACTTCTTCCGCAAAACAGATTCTTCTGTTTCCTGAACATTGAATCAAACTACCCCGCCATTCTTGAGGAACAGAACAGACTGATCGAAGAGGGCTATTTCGATTACATCATCACATCCTACTTCTGCGAATGCAGCTGGGAGAATTATGAGTTGATTCGCGAAGAGACTGACACATATGTCGACTATACCGGTATAAAAGCCCTGGATTGCTACAGACTGTATAAAAGGATTCAGACCACCTGAAAAATACAGCACTTGAGATACTGAGTCTCAGGCACGCTCATGAGCACCGGATGATCCGGTGCCTGTCCCCTGGCTTCGACAAGTCTTAAGGAAACATTTGCATCCTTTGCTGCGGAAACAAGCATTTTGCGGAAAAGATCGTCCGTCATGAAATGCGAGCAGGAACAAGTTGTAAGATAGCCGCCTCTGGGAAGCACCTTCATGGCCCTGAGATTGATCTCTTTATATCCCCTGCCTGCAGCTTCAACTGTCTGTCTTGATTTTGTGAAAGCAGGCGGATCGAGGATTATGTAATCAAAAGAACGCTCTTTTCTTTCAGCCATTCCGGTAAGCAGATCAAATACATCCGCACATACAAAATCCATCTTGCCTTCAAGGCCGTTTCTTACGGCATTTGCATGAGCCATATCAACAGCCTGCTGTGAAATATCAACACTGGTAACGTGTGATGCACCTGCAAAAGCGCAGTTCAAACCGAAGGAACCCGTATGTGTAAAGCAGTCGAGCACTTTCCTTCCGGGAGCAAGTTTAGCAGCTGCCGCTCTGTTATACTTCTGATCAAGGAAGAATCCCGTCTTCTGGCCTTCTGCAACATCAACAAGATACCTGATACCATTCTCGGTTATTTCTGTAACTGCGGAATCAGGGACAGGTCCGAAAGCTTTGTACCATCCCTTTTCAACAGGAAGGCCTTCCTTTTCCCTGAGAGCAAGATCGTTTCTTTCATATATGCCGCTGATATGTACTCCGCATTCTTCAAGACTTTCCTTGAGAGCACGGTAAATGTCATCTTTTATGAGTTCCACACCAAGACAAGCAGTCTGAACTGACAGAAGATCTTCATATCTGTCAACGGTAAGACCGGGAATGAAATCAGATTCGCCGTGAACAAGCCTGCAGCATCTGAAATCCTGCACAGGAAGTATCGCTTTGCGGTAGCGAACACTGTAGCTTATGCGTCTTTTCCAGAATGCATAATCAAACTGATCATTTGCATTCCTTGATATGATCCTTACGCGTATCTTGGAACCGGAGTTGTAAAAACCTGTACCCTGCCAGCTGTTGCCTTCAAAGCAGTCTACAAGGCAGCCGTCAGCGGGATTACCGTCAACGGATTTCACTTCATCCTCGTAAACCCAGGGATGGCCGTTCTTAAGGCCGCCCGCAGCCTTAGATGATATTGATATCTTGGGATAGATTCTTTCCTGTTTCATTAGGCCCACGGATCCATTGTCTTAGGTATCCTGATGTCTGCCAGGATCATCTCTTCTTCGATAAACCACTCACCGGTTGAAGCCTTAAGCCTCATCTTCATAAGTCTCGGCGAATCAGCGCCGGAAGATCTCATAAAGACCCTTACCCTGCCGTTTTCTTCAGAAGCTGCATCCTTCTCAGGAGAAACAGTATAAGGAATTGAAGGAGTATAGTCATTCTCGGGAGATGTGCCTGCAAAATAAGATCTGACTACGTATTCCTTTCCGTCAGACATTCTGTCCTTAATAAACTGCTTCTCATATTCCGAAACGCCTGCGGGACCTTTCAGGAACTCGAGCATTGAGATGGCCAAGGCCGGATCATCCTTATAATTCATCATTGCAGCAACAAAAAGCGCTGCTCCGAATTCAGGTTCCTTGAGGCTGGCTTCAGGCAAAGCCTTCAATTCATCCAGTGTCTTAGGGATCCTGTCAAAGCTTATGGTCATCTGGTATTCCTCCCGGAAAACATTATAAAAGATTATAGCACAGTAAGACCGAAGTCCCGCCTTACTCATTCTCATCGTCATCTTCTGTCTCTGCAGGCAGAAGACCGTCATCGAGCTCCACAACACTGCGCAAAGCTCTGTTAACAGCATTAGCTCTTGTAGTCTGGAGCTTATCAAGATTATTGGTAGCAGATTCGAGACTGTTCCTGACTTTCTGAAGAGCTTCATCATACTTCTTGAATTCAGTCTTAACCTTACCTAGCGTTATCTCGATCTCATGAGATTTCTTCTCGATCGCAAGAGCCTGATAATAATTGGTAACAGTACTCAGAATGGCAAGCAGCGTATAAGGACCCGCTATAGTTATCTGAAGCTGATTGAGCTCATCGAGCAGGTTGAGATTTACGACCTCGGAATACATACCTTCAAACGGCACAAAGAGAATTGCATACGGTGTTGTGTTGGGAACACTTATGTACTTTTCCCTTATGGTCTTAGCATCATCTCTTATAGCATCGGCAAAAGCCTTCTTAGCTTTGTTTATAGCATCCTTGTTACCGCTGTCATAAGCATTGAGCAGAGTCTCGTAGCAATCCAGATGGCACTTAGAGTCAACAGGCAGATAGAAGAACCCGTTTCCTTCACGCTCCGGCAGTTTGATCGCAATCTCAACGTGATCGTTGGAATTGGGCTTTGTGGCAACTTCGGTATCATACTGCTGAGGAGTAAGAACGTCTGCAATGATCTGCTTGAGCTGGATCTCACCCATGATACCACGGGTCTTTACGCCGTTTAAGGTCTTCTCAAGGCTTCCTACCTGAGTTGATATACCTTTAAGCTCACCCATGCTCTTCTGAAGCTCAGTCATCTGTGTAATGACACCCTTAAAGCTCTTCTCGAACTGCTCGTTAAGCGTCTTGTCGAGCTTCTCGCTGACGGTCTCACGGATCTTGTCGATCTGCTTGTTGTTCTCTTCACGGAGCAGATTAAAGCTTCTTTCCTGAGTCTCTGTCAGTTTGTTAAGACGGGTCTCTATTGTCTTATTGATGGTTTCAAAACTTGTTGTGAGGAGCTTGTTATTCCCCTCGAGCATTGCTTTGTTGTTTTCCCTGTCTTCCTTCATGGCAGAGTTTATGGCCTGATTCATGGCCTCAAACTCTTTCTTGTTAAGTTCGCGGATACCGTCGATCTGCTTGGTGTTCTCTTCGCGAAGGAGCTTGAAATTCTTGTCCTGGGTCTCAGTCTGATTGCCGAGACGGCTTTCAAGGGATTTACTGATATTCTCGAAGTTTGAATTAAGGAGCTTGTTATTGCCCTCAAGAGTCGTATTGATAGTCTCAAGACTCTGCTTGTTGACCTCACGCAGAGCACCGTTCATTTCCTCATTATGCTTCCTGGTACGCTCCTGCTGGTCGTTCTCCACGTTGGTAAGGTTCTGTTCCATTGTGGAAATGCGCTTCTCAAGCGCATCGGTGACAACGTCGGAATAATCGACTTTGCTCTTCCTGCTGAGACTTACAGCAATGAAACATATGACTATACTAACGATAAGGGTAACTATACTGACAATAAGAATGCCTAATTCCATTTTCTTTCCCCTTTTTGCGGTTTATTCCATTTTATTATAAGTCGGCAAATTCACGAAAAAGTCCCATTAATGGTTCCGATAAAAATGCTTCCCCGGCAGACACACGGAGAAAGTCTGCCGGAGAAGCCGGAAACAAACAACATCAAGCACTGAGTTGATCAGCCTTAACTACAGGAATTACAGTTGCGCTGAAACGGTCAAACTCGCTTAATACCGCTTTAACGTGCTTGGCGCCGAGACCGACAGCCGAGCAGCATTCGCTGACTGACATGCCGTAAACACGGCAGTACACGACAACTGAAGCTTCGACAAGACCATGTGTTGAAGCCGTTATTGAAACAGCTTTCCAAAATGAATCATTAAAAACTTTATTCATGCCTTGTCTCCTCCTTCAGCAGTATTCAGCCAGTGATATGTCAAAACGTTCAAGATAGTAGTTCCTGACGCATTCACAGAACTCACGGATATATCTCCTGACGGTCCTGCTGTTGTAGAACTCAAGATCAGAGATTCTGTCTATCGTTATGTTCCCCGAAAGATAACGCAGGGCGATCCTGGATTTCTCACTTCCGGTCTTCATCGAAGCACAGTTAAGAGCATCATTCCAATGTCCCTTTATAAGCATATAATCTGCCCTTGCATCCTGATATCCATTGGCAGCCATAGAAGACGTAAGATCATCAAGCGCCTTACTGCGGAAAGCCAGATCTTTAACAGTACAATTAAATACTTTCATGTCTCTTCCTTTCATCTCTGTTCTCTAAGGACGGCCGGCTGAAACAGTACAAAGAGGGTTCTTCACCACACGCCGTGTGCTCTGACGCAAACAGCGGGTTCAAAGACCAGGGCATCTCTGCCCTTGATTCATACTGTATTCAGTTGTACGGATGTCATACTGCGTTCTGCAGCATGTGCCTCACAATACAGGAGCTATCCTTAACGAACTAAACTGTAAACTTACTAATTACCAAAAAACTCTTCAGAAACGTCAAATAAACCGACAACAAAAATATTCAACCAGACGTTTCCCTTAACCGACAGTTACGAAATGATAAGCTCCTTTCTGAAGTTTTGAGTTCAATATACCACTACGAAGATTAAAATCAAGAGAAATTCGAAAATTTGTTCCTACAATATGCAGTATATTTGTGTGACATTTTTGCCACGCTGCTCAACATATAGTGTTTGCTATGTTTCCACGGATTCATATCCCTCAAGTGCCTTTATCTAGGGTTTTTCGCGGGAGAAAGAACCCGACAATATGATAAAATAGACATAGGAAACATATGGGTCATGCCGCTTATGAGGGTTCTGTATGAAATCAAACTACGTCATCGTTCTCATATCTTTGTGCGTCATACTCCTGTTTTGCCTCATTGCGACTGAGATCCAGCGCAGGAAGCATCCGGGCCGTGTTTCATCGGGCCTGAGGCTGGTCTTCCTTTTCATGGTATTCCCTCTGTTCGGAAACTTCCTGGCCATTGTCACAGAAGATGAACTTACTTCCCGTTCCGGATATACGATACTGCTTTTAGGTCTTGGCCTGTTAAGTTTTAACCTGGTTTCCTTTGTAATGGATTTCTGTGAATTCAAATTCAGGAACACACCGATCCAATACATCATACTTGTACTGTTTTCGCTGTATTCAGTTTCAATATGCTTAAATCCTGTCTTCCACCATGTTTTCGATGTAAAGGAAAGCTATCTGCCTGACGGACACAAATACTACGATCTGATATCTCTCGGCGGACGTTATGCAGGATTTGCCGTTATCGAGCTGATGTTTGCGATAATGATCATCGCGCTCATCGTCAAATGCTCCAGGATATCATCGGCATACTTTGAAAAATACATCCTGTTAATAATCACTCAGATTATCTGCGCATTGCTTGAAGCATATTTCATGTTCTCGGACAATCCGATCGATCTTATCATAGTCGGCTATATTATCGGCGGTGTAATGAGTTTCTACCTGACATTCTTCTACAAACCACTCTTTATCAGACCAAGACTTACCAATTCCATAGTTGAAAACCACAATGACGGCATTATCTTCTACGATGCAAACGCTAATGCACTCTACGCAAACGATCAGGCATTCAACATTCTCGAGGTGGAAGAACGCGATCCTGACAAATGCACCGACAGGCTTATTGAGATCATGGGCGGAGCGGACGTTCACTCCAACTTTGAGCTCCCCGCTAAATACAAAGACGCTTACGGCAATACAAGATATCTCATCATCAACCACAAACTGATGAAGGATTCGAGGAAACTCGACATCGGCTCCTTCTTCAGCATTCATGACAACACTTCAGAAGTAAGGCTTGATGAAAGACGCAGATATCTTTCAAGACATGATGAGCTCACCGGCCTTTACAACCGCAGCACGTTTATCGAGGAAGTCGATGAAATAAGGAAAAAGAATCCTGACACGGCATACTGCATGATCGTATCCGACATCAACGATTTTAAGCTCGTTAATGATATTTTCGGACGGGAATCTGCTGACAGGACTCTGATCAATATTGCAGGCATGATCGAAAAGACTGCATACGAAGGTTCTGTATACTGCCGTTGGGGCAGTGATGTCTTCGCATCTTTCACACGCAAAGAAAACGTCGATTATGCAAGTTTTGAAAACATGCTGAAAACAATGCCGATAGAGGATGAGCACATCAACCATCCCATAATTGTCCATGTCGGAGTTTATGAAATGGCACCCGGTGAAGACATCGAAACATCAGTTATGGTCGACAGGGCTACCCTTGCGATCGGCACGATCAAGAACGACATCAGCCACCGAATAGCCATATACGACGAAAAGCTTCGCGCCGACAAGATCTGGGAACAGAGAATCACCGCAGAGCTTTCGGGTGCCATTGCAAACGGTGAGATCGTACCATTCATCCAGCCTCAGTATAATTTCAAGGGCGAACTTGAAGGCGGAGAGATCCTTGTCAGATGGAATCACAAGACTGAAGGCCTTCTCTCCCCCATCAGATTCATTCCCGTCTTCGAAAAGAACGGCATGATCGCAGACATCGACAAATGCATGTGGGAATCAGCCTGTTCCATCCTTAAGCGCTGGGCTTCCGAGGGCGGCGGCAGAGAAAAGCTTAATCTTTCGATCAACATTTCCCCGAAGGATTTCTACTTCATGAACATATATCAGGAGATCACTTCCCTGGTTGAAAAATACGGCATCACTCCGGCAAGACTTCGTCTTGAGCTGACGGAATCCGCGATCATGAACAATCCGACAGAAAACATGAAGACAATTAATGCTCTCCGCAATTACGGGTTTACGATCGAAATGGACGACTTCGGAAGCGGCTATTCATCGCTCAACATGCTCAAGGACATGCCTGTCGACGTACTTAAGCTCGACATGGTATTCCTTGGAAAGACCACTGATTTCGCTAAATCCAAGATAATCCTGAGCAGTATCGTAAACATGGCAAACAGTCTCAATATGCCGCCGATCACGGAAGGCGTTGAGACAAAAGAGCAGCGTGACATGCTCGTCGACATGGGCTGCAAACTGTTCCAGGGATACTATTTCTCCAAGCCGGTTCCAGTATCCGAATTTGAAAAGCTTCCGCTTATCTGGAAAGAATAAACTCAGTACTTCAAAGTACGCAGATATGCTTTCTGCTCATCCGTAACCCTGAAACTCTCCAAAGCTTTCTGTATGGCTTTATTGTGCGTTACACGGTCCAGACGCTTATCCTCTATCACTTTAAGCGCAGCGTCATACTGCTTTGCAAGAGCAGTTGCAAAATACCACGCTGTCATTAAGCTTACGTATTTCAGATCAGTCCTGTCAGCACCGATGACCATTTCCATATATTCTGAGCTGAACACATCATCCAGATAGAACGACATCAGCATCTTCATGCCGTATCGCACCGTATATTCCGCATCTGAAGCGAGCCACTTCTTAATGTACGGCAGGAGTTCCTTTGTATGCTTTTTAAACACCTTGGGTACAAACTGATCGCAGACAGCCCAGTTATCAACAAAAGGCAGTATGCGAACGGTCTCGGCAACTGCGGTATCGTAATCCTTCTCATCATTCAGGATCATTACGTGGAGAAGATATTCTTCATAATACTTATGAGGAAGCTTCTTTATGAAATCCGCATATTCTCCGCTCTTACGAAGCTGCTTAGCGTAATCCTTTACCGCAGGAGTACGAACACCGATTATCAGTTCAGGATCGACATTTGGTATTATCTTCTGCTGCAAAGCACGGTAATCAGCATCACTCTTTATCTCGAAAAGATGTTTCTGTATCCTGCTTAATGCCATATATCATTTTCCTCCTATCGTGTACCCCTTATCCCTTACAGTGCGTATAAGCTTACCTTTGACGCCAAGCTGCTTCCTCAGCGTCCTGATCTGGCTGTCCAGCACTCTGCTGCTTCCGCAGTAGTCTTCACCCCAGACCTTCTTCAATAGAATATCACGACTTACGACAACTTCTTTATTTTCAAGAAGTACCTTCAGCAACATTTGAGCTTTGGGTGACAGATCCAGGCTCATGCCGTCTGACGTGACAGAACCCGTTACGCGATTCATCAGAAGGCCGCCATATTCCAATACCTGTATCCTGTAGTTCCTCCCTTTCCTGTAGTCAAGAAAAGCTTCACACAGATCAAATGCTGCAAATCCTCTTATGGCCAGATCATCGGCTCTGATCTCATATGCATACCGCATCTCCTCCTCTTTATCCGGATCAAGAACTGCCACAAGAGGACAACGGCAGTATTCCCGCAAAAGCCTGCAGATTTCAGGACCCGCCTGCACGGAAAGCCTAAGGTCCAGCATCACCAGATCATATTCACTGCTGCGGAGCTTTTTAAGGCCCTCGAAAAAGTCATTGGCAAGATCTAATACGAATATGTCATTTGCGATATAGGAGAAGCCTTCTTTAACCGCCTCTTTTATCTCATATTCATCTTCAATCAAAAGAAGCCTGTCCAAAGAAACATCCTTCTTTCAAATAACAGATACAAGAAACAAAACGATGCCGGTCAGAAAACGGCAATAATGATTCCGGTTATTATTGCCGCAACAGCAATTAAGATAACAGGAATAAACTTATGGTTCTTGAATACAGGCACAAAAGAAAGTGCAAAGCCGCCGAAAAAGCCGCAGCCAATCAGAATAAAAGGAATGAACCTGAGCCAAGAAGGTGAAACACTGAAGAAAAGGAACATGCAGATGACCGCTGCCGAGATAATAGCAGCCGCATAGATCAAAGGAAGCAATATCTTATCCTTAACCGAATCAAGCATCGCGTTTAGCCTCCTCCCTGATAACGCCCACAAAAGCGATCATCCTTGAAGCAACTTTTCCGGACACGGGAAGATCATTATGCTTCTCCCCTTCAACTGTCATAAAGTCTGTATTTGCAGATGAGAACTCACTGAATATCTTTTTACTGGACTGGATCGGAATTATCTCATCAGCATCAGAAGCAATTATCAGCGTAGGACACTTAACCTTGCCGGCATATTTATATACGGGCATCTTGAAAGTAGCAAGAAGCTTTACAGGTCCGTGGAAGATGTTAAGAGCGTTATTGTAAAGATCATATCCGCTGTTGTATGGAGCGATCAGCATGAGGCCACCGGGCGCAGTTTCAGCCTCTGAAGCCGCATAAACCGCTATGCCCGTACCGATAGAATATCCCATAATGATCGTCGTCGAAGTAGTGGGCAGACCGGAAGCATATTTATATGCCTCAACAGCCATTGCTTTCATCGACTTCTCACGGGGTACTCCAGTGCTCTTGCCGTAACCCGGATAATCAAAACAGATAACGTCGCAGCCTCTTACGACCGAGTTCCAAAGCTCATTCTCGCTGAATCTTAACACAGCCTTTGAAGCAGACTCACCGTTGCCGCAGAAATAAAGAACAGCCGGTCTCTTAGCATTGGAAGCAATACCGGGAGCTTTAAGCCTCCATCCGGATATCGCGCCGCCCGCGGCAGTGATCTCCTCAACCTCAACGCCGAGAGTATGCTTTTCAGCTATCGTTGAAAGCTTGGCTGTCTCTTCCTTATCAACATGAGGATGATACATAGACATGTTGCCGAGATTAAAGATGATGACAGAAAAAACAGCAACAGCAAAGATCACTCCTGCTCCGGCATACGCAATTATACGAATGAGTTTTGAATTCTTCGGCAGAAATATCTTCAGTCCGAGAACGGCAATAAAAGCGGCCGCAGCCGTGATCAGAGATGCGATCAGCGTACCTCTGGCATTGGGTGATGCAATAAGCAAAGTAACACAACCGGCAATCAGCGCAACAACTGCGCAGACCAAAGAGATTTTAAGCCTCTCACGCATCGTCATATAAACAGCCCCACCAATTAATTGATAAGCTTATTATATCAATACATCAAAGATTTATATCAGGAAAAGCTGTATTTGGACGATAAGGTTTTCCAAAAACCTGCAAGCCCTACACGAAGATCATTATAGGTCTCATCGAAATTATCTGTATACCAGGGATCCGCGATGCTCCTGCTGATTCCTGCAAATTCAAGCATCTGAAAGATCTTATTGTCCGGATCGCCGCCTGCTATACGCATCATGTTGGAAACATTGTACTTATCCATTCCGATAAGATAATCGAAGCTGTCGTAATCAGCTCGTGTCATCTGTTTAGCACGGTGAGGCACAACAGGTATGCCGACCTCTTTGAGCTTCTGTACCGTACCGTAATGAGGGCCGTTGCCGATCTCCTCCCTGCTGGTCGCTGCGGAATCTATGAAAAACTCATCTGCCAGGCCTTTCTTGTTTACCATATCCTGAAACATGCACTGGGCCATAGTGCTCCTGCATATATTGCCGTGACAGATAAAAAGTACTTTGATCATTGCTGTTCTCCACTCATATCGATTTTCCGGAAGCATTATACAATAAAAAACGGGAGAGTCATTATGCTCTCCCGTCGGTCACTTGGTAATCACGGTATACTATTCGAGTATCCAGATCCTGTTGACATACCCCATTACTTCTTCTTTTGAACCCGGTATCTTAAGCGCAGGGCCGAATGCGCCCCTGATAAAGTAATTTGCAACTATCTCCTTATTGTAGCCTGACTTTTTCATTGCAAGTATCAATTCCTTGATCTTATCTTGTGTATTAGCCAAGGATACTCCGCCTGTAATGCTATCAAGAAGTTCCGGAGAGAGTTCTTCGATCTTGTTTTCATCCATAATGAAATCCTCCTTATATCCTTATGATTTGAATATAACACTAGGATTCCATTAAGGTGTTATTGGAATAAAAAGCATTTAGAAATATTCTGTAACGGTGACCATTAATCCAGTTTGTCATACTGAAATCTGGACAGATGCTCGAAAGGCAAAATCTGCCGGCCTCTGAAAAGTCCGCATCCGTCATTTATCAGATGATTGTTGTATGCCTTGAACATGTTCACCTTTATTTCAGACAGATCCAGTTCCTGCAGCTTTATCAAGCGCTCATAGGCTTCATCAAATATGCTGTTTTCACCCTGAGGAATGATATCCCTCTTACTGCGGTTTTCCTCCTGGCTCTTCTCATAGCCGAAATGGTTTGCCTCGCCGATCTCAGCATAATCGTCCATATCCTTCGTACGCAGCTGCATCTCGGTATAACACCTTGCCTGGTTGTCATACACGGTTATATGCATGGACCTGTATCCTGAAGGCCTCGGTGTCTGAACATAGTCCCTGTAATAAGATCTGACGCTTTCATCAAGAGACGTTTGTGATTCAGGAACAGCAAGTCCTGATAGTTCAGGCGTAAACCCTCTCTCCTCCAGAAACTGCGGAAGAACGTTTGCGATCTCATAGAGATATCTAATCTCCTGCGTTTCAAGGTCCTCCTCATCGGAAACATGACACACGGGAAGTGAAATGACTATCCTGTACGCGATAAGATCCCTGAAACAGTTCAGGTGATTCTTGATCTGAGATTCGGTGGGATAGCTCCCGTTCTCTTTGTAGTAGTTGTAGATATATTCCAGAATGTAGCCGTTAAACTTCTCTTCTGCCCTTATCAGCGACTTGATCCTGCCCTTGAAAGTAAACGCAAGGAACGGATACTTCTGCGTCATGTACAGATAGAATTCCTTGATCCTTTGAGACTGCGAAGTAAGGAAGTCCGTGTGTTCCAAAAGCTCTATTATCTGGATCAGGAAATTGCTGTGAGCCAGATCTATGGAGTTATGCGTTTTAATTGCTTCGTTCTTGAGATCCGAAGAATACTTTAGAAGGATCTTCAGGACCGTATTGCCGTCATAGAGATAATCGTTTAACGTGATCATGTTGTTTCCATACCCTTTTTCAGCAAGTGATCACCAGGTGCTCATTTGCCACGTCGTTATATACTCTGCATCCTCTTCCCGAAACATCGAAAACATGTACGATGTCAGAAAGGTCTGTTTCATCTGAAAACTCACCAATAAGATCTGGCGAAGACTCCAATCTATCCGGATGGAAATGAATAGTCTTCTGATCGTGGAACACTGCTGTATAAAGGATCTCAGCTTCCACAAGATCCTGGAAGATGTGACTCCCGTAAGAAAGTTCCGGGTTATATCCTGCCTTTGTCTCCTCAGTCTCACAGATGATCTCAAAGGCGCTGATATCCGCAAAAGAAGTCGGTACTCCGAGTTCCGGAGAAGACGTTCCGACGCGTCCCGGGACGACAAGCATCATGTGCTTGCCGAGATCTCTGTAGTGCCAGTTAAGTCTTCCTATCAGTCTTGCAACAGCCGGCTTATCCTTATACAGCATGTTGTAATAATTTACAGGATCCACATATACGATAATGTCGAGTTCTGATGCCTTTGAAAGTCCCATTGAAGAGCCTTTGTTCTCGAGCAGTATCTTTTCTTCTGTAATCCCCTCCGGAATGACAGTTCCTGAAGCAGTCTTCTGTATCTGAAGCGGGCGGCACTGCAGGAGATCAACTGAATAATCACCGTTGTCAGAGATATTGATCGTGAACTCAGTATCTACAGGATAATCGTATTCATCCTGTATGGCACGAAGCATCTTCTTCATGTGTTCCATCAGCTGCTTGTTGGCAACGAGGCCCTTACATGATATGAACTTTATCTGCCTCGGACGCCCCATCTCACGGAATCTTGATTCAGCCTCGTAATCGTGCTCTAAAAGCACATTCTCAAGATATCTCGGGATGTCAGGCTCAAGTTTCTCATATGTAAGCTTTTCGAGCTGATGAGAACTCATGTTGATGACTTCGGCTTTGCCCTGTGAGAACTTATGCTTGTCAGCCGATGAAGAATACGAAGACTTCTCCGGCATATCGAGATTAACGATCCTCGGATAGGAACCCTCTGTCCTGTCCACCGCAGATGTACCTAGACCCATTACGAGCCTTAACATCCCGGCCGTGGGATCCGAATCCTTCATGACTCTGTAAGGACTGTAAGAATAACCAACTCCGGCAGCACAAGGCATATAGTAGGATCCGTAGTAAGAACCGGATACGCGCTGGATCAGCAGTGCCATCTGCTCATCACGCTTATCAAGTCCTCTTCTCTTTCTGTAATCCAGAGCAGACATGCTCATTGAGCTTGCGTATACCGTCTTTATCGCATTCTCGAATTCCTCAAGACGTTCATCAGCGGTACCTCTGTTCACGCAGAACACAGACTCATATTTTCCGGCAAACGCATTGCCGAAACCGTCTTCAAGGATACTGCTTGATCTTATGATGTAAGGATCCTGCCCGTAGTATTCGATGATACGCAGGAACTGCTCACGCATCAGAGGCGAAAACACACCTTCCTTAATCTTGTCCGCGAATTCCTCAGCAAGCGTGAAATAGCCTTCATCCGTACGCTGCTTAATTCTCAGGTCCCACAGGCCGTTATCCACGATATAAGTGTAATAGAGGTCTGAACCGACATAGAATGAATCGTGGGGCTCCAAGTAATCTGCTATCTCAGGCTCCCTGTTTCTTATGATCGCCCTGGCAAGAAGCATTCCGCAGGATTTGCCGCCGATCATGCCGGTGCCTATCATGTGATCCCTGACAGCGAAATAGTCTTCAGGCGTAAAGTTCTTCTTTACCATCGCACGCATCTTCTCGTCGCGCGTCATCATGATATTGCACATCCTGCTGCAATCTTCGGTAATGTCTGCATCAGCCTCATGAAGGAGCTTGGTTTTGTTAAAGAACCTGTCCCAAGAATCAGAGAACTGTTCTTCTGACGAACGCTGTGCCTGCCCCAAAGCCTGATAGAATCTGCTTGATTTAACACCGTCCAGGATAGGCTGAAACTTTCCTGTATCAGGCTCATATGTATGGGGCAGGAACATCGTGTCTGAATTACGGTTCCATACCTTCTGAGGTCTGACGTATATGTTTCTGTTGTCCGAATATACGTCAATGAAAAGCTGCGTGGTATCAAGTATCTTGTTGATAGCGTGAACAGAGTGTTTACCCCTGATTATCGGAAAGAAAGCTACCGTATCAAGGATGAAAAGGAACGGGCAAGTAACCCTGAAAAAGTTACCCATCATGAGGTCTGTCGCCCATGCTGTCTGAAGCTCGGAGAGACAGTCAAACACATAGAACGCATCGAATCCTTCCTTTTCGATAACGTTATGGATGTCGACTGTGAACGTCTCGAAACGGTGCGACAGCGGTATCTCAACCTTCTTTATCTCGGGGCGGTCCTCAAGAAGCGGAGGATGACTTGCGAAGCGGAAATATATGATGTTCCGCTTGTCTTTTATCGCCTGCTCAACATAAGGCTTCATGAACAGGCTGAACATCGAAAGGTCGGATACCCTCCAGACAACATTGTCGCCGAGCCTTATGTTATCGAACGCAGTATCCATCTCCGGAATACCGCTTAAGATCCTGTCAAATGCCGCCATACCCGCCTCCTTGTCAAATAAAAAGGCGTTCCACCCCTTAGGGTGAAACGCCGTTGTTTCAGAAATCATAATATCACTTAATCATCAGCATTGGAATGCTTTACTTATAGCCCAGAACATCTTTTAATACTGTTTTTCTAATGTAAGCGGCATTTTCTATTACATAAGGCTTAAGAGTTGCTCTGTCTATCGACTTATCGACACGCTCGATTGGAACAAACGGTATGTTTTGGGCTTCATCAGTCTGATAGATAACAGTACTTATAAGCACATTGTCTTCAATACAGTAGAGCGTTGTTGTCTTGTATCCGAATAATTGCTGCGGATTCCCTCCTGCAAACCAGTTTTCGCCTTCTTCCCAAACCGTTTTGTCACCCTTCTCTTTACTGAATTCGTATTGCTTATCGTAAGCTTTATGAGCTTCATAAGCATTGTCATATACAAAGATATCAATATAGTCCAACGGGTCCTTATCGTGTTTATGCCTGCTCACGTATAGATACAGCAAGTCATCTTTAACGCACTTTTCAACAGACCATGCCCCGTTATCATCAGTCTTTTTTTCTCCGATCGTAATCGGATAATCAGCAGCATACCGTTTCTTACTGCAGCCTGAGAACATAACAAAAACAGCGGCTATGGCGAGAATAAAAGCAACAGTTCTTTTCATATGTATCCCCTCCGTACGGATCTGAAAGAACAATAATCAGCCTTTATTATGTATACAGTTCAAATTATGTAATTGTTGCAAAAAGGCCCCGGGTTCCCATAACCTAATTGAAATAATTACTTTTTCTTCCAGTTGATGCCTATATCTGCCAAAGATGTATTCATCCAGATCATTCCGTTATCGATGCTCTGCAGTATTGCCTCATGCTGTTCCCATACAAGATCAAGCATCTGATCTTTAGAATAATAAGTGCATCCGTCAGCCGCGAAAGACTTTTTGAGCTTGGCGATGTTGGCTTTCTTTCCCCAAGCGCTCTTTCCGACACCTTTATTATTGAATACGATCAAGTCTACTTTGGCATATTTCTTAAACGCAGCTTTCGAAGCAAAGACCTTGTTATACTGACCTGATTTTGCAGATATGGTTACCCAATACTGATATTTATCAGTAACGACGCCTCTGCCGAGAGAAATGCTTTTCTGCGCATGCTTGAATGAAATTGAGGTAGTAAGTCTCTTTTTCTTCTTACTGGATGAATCATTTACATTAATTGAGCAGGATTCAAGCTGATCCTTGCCGGTATCGATATGCATAAAGAACAGCGATGCATCTTTCTTACCGCTTGAAGAATACTGAACATAGTCACTGGGCGCAAACATAGTTGAAGACTGCTGTCCGTAAGCTGAACGCCAGCCTTTCTTCTTCATGTTGCCAAAATCACCGACGGCATCATAAAAGAAAGCTGTCCACAGCGTTTTGCCGTTGCTGCTGACACCATTCTTAAACTTGTAGTTGTTGGTAATCACCGGTTCCATACTCGTAGGCTGCTTGGGATCGACAGCTCTGTATTTACTTCCGAGATCCACTCCGAGATCTTCAAGTTTAAGACCGATCTCAGAAAATGCTGTGTCAGCAATAGTAATAAACCTTGAATAAATTACAGGCAGGTCAGACTTTATTTTCTCTGAATACCCAGCCAGAGCAGCGTCATCATAAACCCTGAACTTCTCGGAATTATTGGCAATTACGTCATCTATGAAAGCTTCGATCTCCGTAATTCCGGCCTGTCCGTTACCATAATAGCGCTTATCTCCGTATCCCAATGAGAAAGTAACATCAACCTCACGTTTACCGGAAGTAATGTGCATCTCGATACTTGACTGTCCGTTTATGGATGAATAACAGAAATAGAGCACACCGTCATTAACTGAGTAATATCCGCCTCCTCTTATGCCATCCGCAAACGTCTTTTCCACACGCTTTGCGTCAGGCTGTTTGGAAGCATAAAGATCCGCGACTTTTATCATGTTGTCAACGTTGATCTCAGGCTTGGATTCAGTCTCTGTCGGAGCCGGTTCGGTCTCGGTTACGGTTTCCGAAGTCTCTGTCTGAGTTTCGGATTCAATTGATGCAGTCGTTTCAGCCGGTTTATTGCATCCGCAAAGCAAAAACGATGACAGCATGGCAGCGCAAAGCAATTGTGCAACGATCTTCTTCATCTCAAATCCCCCTTCCAATAGCGATATGCTAAATAACTGTTATCTGATCCTCTTACCTCTTATCTCACAATCAAGAACTCTCGTTCCGTCTTCTTTGATCATCACGTTTTCCCATTTGAAACTGTCCTCAGTGATCTCAGAAAAGATCCAATATATGTCTTCCTGATCAAGGACTTTACCGACAAGCCTGTCGCCATCTTTCGTAAAGCGCAGTCTTTTCATGCAGTGATCACAGGTGTAGCAGACGTCATAACACTTATCAGCTTTGTTAAACATGCGGAAAGAAGAACCGTACTCTCCGTCAGGCTGCGGCTGAGCTTCCTTGGTGGCTCTCGAAGGGAAAATGAATATATCCTGAATGCCTGCGCCTTCAAGGATCCTTCTGAAGATCCATTCGCCTTTTACGAATCTCTTCTGTCCGCCGAACTCGTCAAAATAATCGCAGTCCCAGTCACCTAAAAGCGGCGCGAACCAATCGAATTCTTCAGGTATCTTATCTGTCTTTTCGCTCAGCAGAGCATCTATAAAACTATCCATAGCTACTCCGTTTATGGCAGTATCTGCTTTTCCTCATCACTGATCATTTCAAGCAGTTTTTCCTGACGCACGCGCATTTCCTGCTTATCATAGAAAGCACAGTCATTGACAGTGATCGAAACTACTTCCTGCTTCTTTTTGCTGTCTCTTCTGTAAACACCGTTCTTGGGAGCAGGCATGTGCATCAACTCATAATTGTATTTCCGCGTGTGCTTGAAAGGCTGATAAACCGCAGATCGGTCAATATTACCGGTAAACAATTCGAAAAGATCGAGCGCCATGTTTATATCAGTATTATCAGAGGCATAAGTGAACCTCGATGGAACAGGATCGGTATGCATGTAATCGTACTTAATGTCTTCAACATCATCCCACATGTTGTATTCCGGCGGATTCTTTGCATCCTTTAACGCTTTTGCACGCTCGTTGTTATGTTCATCTTCCTTATCGATCCCGGCCAAAGTTGACGAATGCATCTTGCCTTTGCCCCTCATGGCCTTTAGCTTCTCGAACATCTTATTCATATCAGTACCTGAAAGCCTGAGACAAAGCGCGCAGTATTCCAGCACGTGTATAACGAACTGGTTTTCTTTAAGGAAAAGAAACTCTGCAAGCTTGTTCCAGTCAGGACGTGTAACAAGTATCTGTATAGACATGGGACTTGCAGATACATCAAGAAGAAGTTCTTTCATGCTCTTAACGTGATATCCGCAGAGCATTGTAAGAAGAATGACTGCCGAAGAACTCTGGTTATCCTTTTTCAGCACGTTAAGTATCTCAAGTGCTTCAGCGTAATTTCCTTCACTTACCAGCGAAGAAGCCTTCATTACGGCATCAGCAGGCGCCTCTGGTTCATTGCCCAAAAGAGATTTGTCGAACTCAAGCACAAACGGATGATCCGCGCCTTTCGTGTCTTTATTTCCGCACGAAGGGCAGAACGGTTCATGAGTAAAGTTATCAACTCGCATTACGCAGCCGCAAACAGGGCATCTGACCTCTTCCATGGCTCCCACCTTTACTGACACAAAACACTCGGATCGCTGTCCATATACTCCCGTTTCATTTCCAATATTCTCATTATCTCCTGCTCGGAAAACGGGCGGAAATAATTGAGATCGATACCGACATTAAGTCCGAACGATTTCCAAAGGCCCGTTGCCCTGTGGGTATGCCCAAACAGATTGAGACATCCCTTTTTGTAGTCTTCCGGACGATGGATCAGATGAAATGATTCACCGCAGAAAGATACATCACCTTCATAGATAACGTCTGTGAAACCCATATTCTTCAGAGTATCTCTGAATCGCTCGAAATCACCGTCAAACACCTTTTCCAGGAACCTTTCTTCGTTATTGCCCATCAGCAGGATGACCGAAGGTTCAAGGCGTCTGCATATTTCAAATGCACTGATATCGGCCTGGTTGATCTTGTTGTAATTGATCCAGTCGCCAAGCACATATAAAGTGTCTTCTTTTGAAGCCACTGAATTAACGTTGGATACGAAGGCATCGATCATATCCTGCGCATTCTTAAAAGGACGCGCCTCTCTTTCGATTATCTCTTCATCTCCGAAATGCAGATCTGCAGTAAAGAAATACATACCCCTGTTCCAATATTAAATAAAATTGACAGAATAATTATAGCAAAAACGTTAGCAGCGTTTAACTGTCAATAATATTGAGAAATACCCGATAAATTATGAATCCGGTTTACTGATCAAGCGCTGTCAGATCCGACTTCTCGTATCTGTTATGTCCCTTGAGGCTCTTCTTGTACTTCCAGCATTTGATCGCGTCTTCAAGAGAAGCACCCTTATTGTCATCAAAAAAGGCCCTGACATAGGTATTGTATTCAAACTGTTTTCCTATGTCCGTCTTCCCGTTCTTCTTAGCTTCCTTAATTTCCTTATAAGCTTCAATTGCATCTGCATATGTTTTACCTGCATTAGCCTTTAGCCATTTCTGGAATGACACGTTAAAGGAAAAACCATCGCCGAGTTTGCTTTTGAAAAATGCCCTGTGAAGTTCTGAACAAACAAAACCGGATTCAATTATGCTGTCTTTGGTAATAGCTGTAACTCTGGGCTTTGCAGTTCTTTTAGCCTTGGGCTCTTCAGAATTGACTTTACCTGTATCAAGATAGTAAGCAATACGGGATGTAAGATCCTGCTTGCTGCCTGAAGCAGGAAGACCGTTCTCACGGCAAAAAGCAACAAGCTCCTCCTTGAGATAATAGAACTCAAGGAAGTCTTTGCTCTTCATGGCTTTTGTGATCTCCGGTCTGTCCATTGAAGTATTATACCAATAAAAACAGGAGGCATTTAGCCTCCTGTTTTCAGAACTCTCTGTTCAAAACAAGTTACTTAGTAACTTTTACCTTCTTACCTGCAATCTTCTTAGTGAAGATCTTCTTGTAAGCTGCAACCTTAGCCTTCTTAACCTTTACAGTTGCTACGGAAGAACCCTTGAGCGACTTGGTTACGCCGGCCTTAGTAAGCTTAGCTGTCTGATTGATCGTAAGGAGTGTGCAAGCCTTATCTGCGTAGAATGCGTATGTGCCGATCTTCTTAAGCTTTGTAGAAGGAACTGTAAAAGTCTTGAGCGCATAGCAATTGCAGAATGCCTTATCACCGATCGTGGTGATTCCCTTACCACCTGTAACTGATGTGAGGTTCGTGCATCCGAGGAAAGCCTCATCACCGATGGAACTTACGACTGAACCGAAAGTAAGAGTTGTAAGCGAAGTATTCTTATAGAATGCCTGCTTATAGATCTTTGTAACCTTGTATGTGCAGTCATGGATCTTAACCCAGTTAGGGATAATGACATCAGATGCTGAACCGGTATATTTAACGAGCAGAACTGTACCGCTGCCATCCTTTGAAGCATCCTTAACCTTAACCTGGAAACCGTTTATATTAGCAACTTCATTAAGTGTTGCATAGACAAGGAAATAATATTTTGCCTTTGAGCAGCTCTTGAAAGCCTTAACTCCGTTCTCATTATAAACGCTCTCATCAACATGTACTTCAGTAAGGTTGATGCAGCTCTCGAAAGCATAATCACCGAGTGTCTTTACCGAATAAGGAAGATATACAGATCCGAGATTCTGGCACAAAGAGAAAGCGTAATTAGGAATAGACTTAATGCTTGTAGGGATCGTGATGTCATAGAGACCGGAGCCTGCAAAGCAATAAGTTCCAAGTGAAGTTACGTTTGTAGGAATGGTGATCGCATCAAGGGCCGCACAGCCGTAGAAAGCCTTGGAACCGATCGATGTAACCTTTGAAGGGATGATAACTCCTGTAAGGCTGGAACAGCCGTTGAACATCTCATCAGAGATCTTGGTGATCTCAGGTGAAAGAGTGATCTTCTTGAGATTGGAACAACCCTCAAATGCACTCTCACCGATCTTCTCAACCTTGTCAGGTATAGTTATTGTATTAAGGCTTGTGCAGTATCTGAAAGCACCGGCACTGATGGAAGTCATTTCAGCAGGAAGTGTAATACCGGAAAGCGCAGAACACTTGCTGAATGCATGATAACCGACAGCCTTTAATGTGCTGGGAAGTGAAACTGCATAAAGCTTGGAGCAGCCATCGAAAGCGTTGGCGCCGACAGACGTAACACCCTCACCGATGACAACGTAATTGATCTCGTTATTGTGATCGAGCCAAGGTGTAAGGCTCTTGCCTTCTGTCTGGCCGGGGACGAACTCATCATAGCCGTACATGGAGCCGGCACCATTGATATAAAGAGTTGTTCCTGTAAGCTTCCAGGTAACGTTCTTTCCGCATGAACCGGAATTGGCATCAACAGCCTTCTTCTTTGTTTCAGCCTCAGGAGCCTTTTCTTCTTCGGGAACCTGTTCTTCAGATTCAGCAGGCTTCTCTTCTTCAGTCTCTGCAGGCTTTTCTTCCTCTGTCTGAGCACTTTCCTGCTTTTCTGTTTCAGTAGGCTTCTCTTCTTCAGTCTGAGCACTCTCCTGCTTCTCTGTTTCAGCAGGCTTTTCTTCTTCAGTCTGAGCAGGCTCCTTTTCCTCTGTTTCTTTAGCTTCAGTAGCCTTAGGTACCTTAGTCTCTTTTACTTCAGGTTCTTTTTCTTCAGCAGCCTCTGTAGCCTGTGACTCAGCAGGTGCAGAAGTCTCATCTGCCATTACGGGTGTCGCCAGCATTGACGCACACATAGCAGCAGACATCATGATCGACATAATCTTGAGATGCTTCATTAAACAGCCCTCCATTTTAGTGTGATAATACAATTATCTAAACGGTGCTATTGTACTATTGCATTTTCAAATTTGCACGATTTTTTAATAATATAATAAGGATTTACCGCACTTTTCACTCATTTATCACGCATTTGAAAGCGTTCTGTAACCGTTAGCGTTTGCTTATACCAAATTTCCGGGTCCGAAGCTCTCCGGCAAAAGTTCGGCCAGCGTCATGGTTTTATAATCAGAAATGCTCTTAGCCATGATCACTTTAAGTTCAGCAACATCTGAAAATTCACGAAGCACCTGTCTGCAGATTCCGCAGGGGGATGTGTATCCGGTATCCCTGTCTTTATCTTTTGAATCTCTGCTCACTATGGCGATGGCTTTTATCCTTCTCTCACCGTTTGAGACTGCGCTGCTGACAGCATTGCACTCAGCACATCTTCCAGCAGGATATGAAGCATTCTCAACGTTTACGCCCGTATATATCTTTCCTGAAGACGTAAGGACTGCAGCCGCAACATTAAAGCCTGAATACGGAGCATAAGAATTATCCAATACTTCCAAAGCACTGCTTATGAGTTTATCTTCCATGGAACATTCCTTTTCTTTAGCTGTTATCGTCAGGTGCTCTGAAGAAGCCTTTATCAACGAGCCTTATGAATGCATCAACTACTTCTGAATCAAGCTGCGTTCCGCTGACTTCCTTGATGATACCGAATGCCTTAGAGAACGGCATCCTGTTCCTGTACGGACGGTTTGAATACATGGCGTCAAACGTATCGGCAACAGCGATTATGCGTGCAACGTCAGGGATCTCCTCATGCTTCAGGCCGTTAGGATAACCCTTTCCGTCCGGACGCTCATGGTGAGCTCCTGCACCGATAGCAAGCTCAGGCATTATGCTGATGTCCTTAAGCGTATCGAAACCAAGTGCAGAATGTGACTTGATCGTAGCGAACTCTTCATCGTTGAGCTTTCCGGGCTTGTTGAGTACTTCTTCCGGAATGCCTATCTTACCTATATCGTGGAGAAGTGCGATGTTATAGTACTTCTCACATGTGTCCTCATCTCTGCCCATTTCCTTGGCGAGCATCGCAGTGTAATGGGCAACTCTGATGGAGTGACCCCTAGTATATTTGTCCTTCATATCGATTACTCGTGCGAAGGCTTCAACGACTTCCCTGATGAGCTTTTTCTGTTCGTTGTTCTTTGCAACGAGCTTCTTGGTCCTTCTGTCGATGTAGATCTTAACGAGCAGATAGAGCACCGCACCAACGAGAAGTATCAGGATAACATTGAACCATAGGCGTTCATGCAGGAGCTGCTCCTTTACGATAGGAACACTTATCTCATGCGACAGACCGCTGTGAGGATCCGTGATGTGCATCTTGAAGTAATACTTGCCGCCCTTGAGATTCGTGTAGTCAACCGGCTGCAGATTGCTCCTTGCCACCGTTACAGAAGACTGGTCAAAACCGACAAGCTGATACGTTACGTCAGGATTGATGAGTGAATAGTTGAAAACATAACTGTACACGGTAAGTTTATGTGTCGATGCATTGATCGTGAAGCTGCCGTCATCATTCGGATAGATCAGCATTCCGTCCGCTTCAACAAAAGGTACAGTAGCTTTATAGGTGTTGATGTTTTCGACGGCCTTATCAACGTTTACCCTGATGACACCTGAAGTGCAGGACATGTAAAGGAATCCGTCTTCAGTAAGCGCGCTGTATGAATTCGACGTTGAAATGCAAGGAAGTCCGTTATGAATTCCGTAATACTGATAACGGAACTGTTTTTCCTTGAGAACGTCTTCCGTTTTAGCAACATATATGCCGTTGCTGCTCAATACCCACATCTCATCATTCTTGTTCTGGTAAAGATCGAAATTATTGAGATAAGGGAAACTCTTTATCGTCGTGGGAGCATAATCGGAATTCAGATAACCTATGGAGTTGGAAGTTACGACCCACACAATATTTCTCTTCAGGTCTTTCTTTACTCTCATGACGACGTCGGAACTGAGCCCCTTGTCAACGTTAACCGTCAGGATGCCGCTGTCCGTGATTACGTAGATGCCGCCTCCGTCAGTACCGATGACCATGTCACCGTTTTCAATCTGCGTGGCAGACAGGACCTCCGTATTGGTAATGCCGTCCTTTTCGTTATAGACCCTTGTAACCTTTCCGTTCTGCAGGATCGCAAGGCCGCCGGTGCAGCAAACCATCAAGGCTCCGTCAGAGCGCTCAAAAACAGTCCTTACTCTGTCTGAAGGAAGTCCTTCAGATTCCCTTATCTTTGTGATCTTTCCGTCTTTATAACAGATGAGACCGTAATCGCTGAATGTCGAGAACCAGAGATTGCCCTTGCTGTCTCTGTCGATCGAACGGATCTTAACATCAGCGAGCATCTTGATAAGGTCTTTGTCATCGTCACCGTCTTTTACCGGAAGTGTATCCAGGACCTTGCCTGCCTTGATGACAATGAGGCCTTCGTTCTTCGTACCGATGTAAAGGCTGTCATCACTTACACAGGTTGAATAAACAACGCCTGCAGGGATCTTGTATTTGTTGAAGATATCGGTGAACTGGTTGGGAACAACCTTCATTACGCCCTGCTGTGATGACGCGTACCAAAGGTTTCTGTTGTGATCCAGCATCATGGTCTCAACAGAACTGGTCATCGGAACATCTTCTATAGGAGTAAAGACGTAATCGGTAAAATACCCGATGCCCTTATCAGTGCAGGCCCACATGAAGCCGTTATATCTTTCGATCTCATTAATGCACGTCAGAGCGCCTGTCAGGAATCTTCTTGAAAGTGAGAACTTGCCGTCAATAAAGCTGCCGTAGTAGATAGTGCTTACGGAATCTCCGATGTAGATATATCCGGGATTCTGTTCATCGGGCAGGAAAGCTCTTGCATTCTTAATGCCTGACAGATCAGATTCTGCATAAAAATCGACCAGTTTCTGATCCTTAATGGTGAAAATGCATCCGTCCAAAGTTATTCCGTACACGGTGCCGTCATTGCTGAGTTTAAGTTTCCTTATGGATTTCTCTGCTATCTGCTCTCCTTCGATCTTATGAAGGCTCATGTGCTTATCAATGTAAACCATGCCTTCGGTCGTACCGAGCAGGATGTTTCCTTCCTTATCTTCGCAGATAGTTCTGACAGACAAAGATCTGAGTCCGTCATTACGGTTGAACCTTCTGAACTTTCCCCTGCTCATTACCGATACACCGCTGTCGTTGGTACCGATCCAAAGACGGTTTGATGAGTCAACGAAAAGACTTACAACACTGGAGATCCCGGCATCAGTACTGAGATTAACGAACGAGTTGCCGTCATATCTTATAAGGCCGCCGTAACTGCCTACCCAGATAAATCCCTCTTCGGTCTGTGCAATGGCATTAGCTTCGGATGTGGGAAGTCCGCTGTTGTTATCGTAAAGAACTGCTGAATAACCGTCACTGGAGTGAACCGGATCGACTTTCGTCTCAGTGCTGTTATCATTACCGTCAGCCAGGACACAATTTGAGCCTGCGGATAATAGCGTTACAAACAAAAGCACGCATAGAAAGCTTGCGGTAATTCTAAGTATGGATTTCTTAAAACGCTTACCTGTCATAAACACCGGCTTTGTACTTAAACGGCCAAACTATAAAAATATATTTATAATTATAGCATTGAGTCGGCTGTTGGTAAGGGAGTTAACAGTTATTTAAAAGAAACTTTTAACGAAGATCTCAAGACCGATGGCGATAAGTATGAAACCGCCTATAATCGTAGCCTTGTCAGAGAACTTCTCACCGAGCTTCTTCCCGAAAACAAGTCCAGCCACGCAGATGGCAAATGTAACGGAACCAATTATCACTGAAGAAAGCAACGCAGAGATAAAGCTGTATACTGCAGTCGCAAATCCTACGGAAAGCGCATCAATGGAAGTTGCGATACCCTGAACGAGAAGAACTGTAAGTGTCAGTTTCTTCGGTTCGGTCCCTTTGTTCTCCTCTTCCTCCTTATCACCCCGAGTCTTTTTCGAAAAGCCCTCAAACACCATCTTTCCGCCGATAAACGCCAGAAGGATCAGAGCGATCCACGGAATAAAGGGCTGAAATGCCTTAAAGAGTTCGGCAACCGAATGAACGAAAAACCATCCGGCCAGCGGCATCGCAAACTGGAACAGCGCATATATACCGGCAATACCGCAGACTCTCGCCTTCTTCATCGAAGGCTCTTCAAGTCCGTTAGCGATCGATACAGAGAAAGCATCCATGGCAAGACCCACTCCGAGAAGGAGTGAATTCAATATCAAAGGGATGCCAATGGAAACTTCAGAATTCAAGGCCGATCTCCATTTCTATTTCTCGAATTGCCACGGAGAATAATTATACTTCAAGTAACGCATATGTTTCACAATTTTTCATTATATTTAAGATAAACAATAGAGACCAAAGCCGGAATTGATATAATCAAATCGCACAATTATTGAATCCCCATTTTGCCTTACGGAGGCACATAAAATGAACATCGACGAGGCGATCAGAGAACGGCATACCGTTAAGATCTACAAAAAGACCCCGATAGCTGCTGATGTCTTAAAGCAGCTGAATGAGCGCATCAAAGCACTCAACGAGGGCCTTGACGTATTCATGTCGCTGGTAACGAACGATTCCAGTGCGCTTAATGCTGCAGTAAAGATCACCTTTGCCAAGAACGTAAACAACTATATCGTTCTCTCCGGCAAGAACGAAAGTGACCTTGAGGAAAAGCTCGGCTACGGCGGAGCTGACATCATGCTATTCGCGCAAACGCTTGGACTTAACACCTGGTGGGTAAGCGGAACGTTCAATAAAGGCAACGCCCGCGAAAGAGGCGGCATTCCCGGTTCAAATCTCATTAAGGGCATCATCATAATCGGATACGGCGAGAACAACGGAACTCCGCACAGATCAAAGAGTTCAATAGATGTTTCCACTTACTCGGGCAATCCCCCGTACTGGTTCGTAAAGGGTGTCGGCATGGCGCTTCTGGCCCCTACTGCAATGAACCGCCAGGGATTTATCATCAAAGGCAGCGGCAACAAGGTCAGCATCGAATGCGACAAAGGTCCGTTCTCTAATCTCGAACGGGGCATCATAAAATACCACTTCGAGATCGGTGCAGGCAGAGAGAATTTCATCTACGAATAACAACTGAAAACGCAAATTAAAAGAGGCCGTCACATTGCTGTGACAGCCTCTTTTGTTTGCTTTGGATAAGTGAATTCCCACGCTGTTGTTTCAATAATATATGTCAATAAGCTTATGCTTTTGTATTATTTCGCAATATCTGTCGCGCGAATTTCACGTATTACATTGACCTTTATCTGGCCGGGATAATCGAGCTCATCTTCGATCTTTTTGCAGATCTCATGAGCCTTAAGCGCCATCTCATCATCAGAAACCTTGTCGGGAGAAACGATAACTCGGATCTCACGGCCGGCCTGAATTGCAAAGCTCTTCTCAACACCCTCAAAGCTTGTGGCAATTTCTTCGAGTTTCTCGATCCTCTTAATGTAGGTCTCGAGATTTTCTCTTCTCGCTCCAGGACGAGCAGCTGAAATTGCATCTGCAGCGGCTACGAGCACTGCTTCAGCACAAGTAGGCTCAACATCGCCGTGGTGTGCTTCAATGCAGTTGATGACATCAGGATTCTCATGATACTTCTTAGCGATCTCAACACCGAGCTGAACGTGTGTTCCCTCCTGCTCGAAGTCAACCGACTTACCGATATCGTGGAGTAATCCTGCCCTTCTTGCCAAATTGCTGTCCAGACCTAACTCATCGGCCATCATTGAAGCAATCCAAGATACTTCAATTGAATGCTGAAGAACGTTCTGACCGTATGATGTTCTGTATTTAAGTCTTCCCAAAAGCTTGATGATCTCCGGATGGAGATTCATGACGCCTGTATCGAAGGAAGCCTGATCACCCGCTGCTTTGATCGTCTGATTGAGTTCTTTCTTCGCCTTGTTAGACATTTCCTCGATCCTTGCAGGATGGATTCTGCCGTCAGCGACAAGCTTCTCGATCGTAAGTCTCGCGATCTCTCTTCTGATAGGATCGAACGATGACAGGACGATGGCTTCGGGAGTATCGTCAATAATTAGGTCAACACCTGTAATGGTCTCAATGGCACGGATGTTACGTCCTTCACGACCGATGATTCTTCCCTTCATCTCGTCGTTCGGGAGATTGACAACCGATACCGTAACCTCTGAAACGTAGTCGGATGCGTAACGCTGGATCGCGTTGACAATGATGTCCTTGGCGACCTTGTCCGCATTCTGCTTCGTTTTCTCTTCCATTTGCTTGAGCATTACTGCCATATCATGCGTATATTCACGCTTTGCTTCTTCAAGCACGAGGCTCTTTGCTTCGGCGACCGT
>JAEEGL010848248.1_pt1 | contig 45116 bp, 38 predicted proteins | sample 9134231 | NCBI WGS metagenome assembly JAEEGL01 (sample SAMN16246548, study PRJNA631951) | gut metagenome | biome: gut microbiome; feature: rumen; material: fiber-attached | host: Bos | place: Iran: Karaj | collected 2018-10 | reverse complement strand
TTTATTTTTTTACCAACATCTTCATTATCCTGCTTTTGTATATCTAATTCTAAATCCAATACAAACGAAGCAAAATATGAACCTTTGTACACGTCTACAGATATCTTATCTGACTTATATAATGAATTATTATAGAAAGTCTTATATTCCTGATCATAAATGGCTTTAACACATTCAGAAGGAATATTATCAAGCATATACGACTTATCAAATACAAAAGGAAGATTCGTATCCCTTCCATCCGGGTCGGTATATCTCACCGGATTATTGCTTGCATAATGGTACAAATGAAAATTTATGTGACTAAGGTAATATCAGCCTCAAACAACTATTTCAAAGAACCTATATTCATTTTATTGTATAATAATACAAAAATCTAGATTTTAATCACCTTAGTATCCTTATGCAGAACGCCCGCGGCGAAATGGAGTAAACTTCAAAAAGCCGCGGGCGTTCTTAGTTATTTTAGTAAATTCAGTTTAAATAAAACTTAGCAGATTTCGTAAATCCAGCCTTCTGGTGCTTCTATGAGTCCCATCTGGATTCCTGTAAGTGTTTCGTAAACTTTTTTAAGTACAGGACCAAAGTCGTTCATTCCGCTTGGAAGACAGATTTCTTTTCCATGATCAACGATTTTTCCAATCGGTGAAATTACTGCTGCTGTTCCGCACAAACCACATTCAACAAAATCAGGAAGTTCATCTTTATGAATCTTTCTTTCTTCTACTTCGATTCCAAGATATTTTTTTGCAACATCAACGAGAGAACGTCTTGTAATTGAAGGAAGAATGCTGTTTGATTTTGGTGTTACAAGCTTATTGTCTTTTGTTACAAAGAGAATGTTTGCTCCACCTGTTTCTTCGATGTATGTATGTGTCTGTGGATCAAGATACATGTTTTCGTCAAAACCGTTTTTGTGTGCATCTACGATATTGTGAAGACTCATCGCATAGTTAAGTCCGGCTTTGATGTCACCTGTTCCGTGAGGAGCAGCTCTGTCAAGGTCAGAAATACGTACTGTAATCGGATGAGCACCGCCTTTAAAATAAGGTCCTACTGGTGTTCCGAAAAGTCTGAACTGATATTCTTCTGCCGGTTTTACACCGATTACTGAACTTGAACCGAACATATAAGGACGAAGATACAATGTTGCACCGCTTCCATATGGTGGAACCCAGCTTGCATTTGCACTTACAACCTGTTTTACTGCATCAATAAAGCGTTCTTTAGGAAAGACCGGCATTTCCAAACGTTCACAAGTTGTTGCCATACGTTCAGCATTTAAATCCGGACGGAAAGTAACAATCTTGCCTTGTTTTGTAGTATAAGCTTTAAGACCTTCAAAGCATGTCTGCGCATACTGAAGGACGCCGGCACATTCAGAAATAGCGACTGTATTATCGTCTGTCAAAGTTCCGTTGTCCCATGCGCCGTCTTTAAAATTAGAAACGTAACGCTTATCTGTCTTAATGTAGCCAAATCCGAGACTACCCCAATCAAGATTTTGTTTTTCCATTTTTATTCCTCCTACTTTTTAAAAGCAGTTAATATCTTTATTATATATTAAAAAGCTGAATATGACAACATACGATTTTAGCATTCATCCTGGCACCGAAACTCTTTATATGGAATTATTCAGTTTAATATGCTATAATTTCTGTTATGGCAGATAAAGACTGCACAATCGGAGTGATGATACATGACTCGTATACTGACTATACGAAGGAGATGATCAGCGGAATCTCCACATTCTGCAATGAAAAAAACTGCAGAATTCTTGTGTTTCCTGTCGGGGAACTTGGAATTTCGTATTCACCCTTTGAATACCAGCACCGGGCCATAGCCGCATTTGCAAACAGAAATAACCTTGACGGTCTCATTATTGCCACAAGTACTCAAGGCAACCATGTTTCAAAACAGACACTCATCGATTATGTCCACAGCTTTAATGAAATTCCTCTTGTAAGCATAGGTATAGAAATTCCTGAAGTACCAAGCATACTCGTAAACTGCGAGCCGGGACTCAGGGCAATAATTACAGATCTTATAGAAAACCACAAAAGAAAAAAATTCTGTGTTCTCGCGGTTGAAGGAAATTCAATAGAAGCGCATGACCGTCTTAAAGTAATAAAGAAAGTCCTTAAAGAATATAAGATTGAACTTAATGATTCTGACATAATTCTCGGTGCTTTTACTTACGAAAGTGCTGCAGATGCAATTGCTGAACATGTTAAAGAATACGGTTCGCTTGATTACGATGCTGTAATCTGCTTAAACGACGACATGGCTTTTGCGTGCATCGATTACTGCAAGGAACACGGCATTAAAATCGGCAAAGACATTTCTATAACCGGCTTTGACGACATAAAACGCTCGGCATACATAAACCCGAGTCTTACAAGCGTAAACCAGCAGACAATAAAACAGGGATTTATTGCAGCTCAGATAATCTGGCGTCTCTTACAAAAACAGAAAGTAGATTTAATTACTCCGATTTCAACAGTTCCGATTTTCAGAAAGTCATGCGGATGCATTGAGCTTAATGACTCATCCACAAATTATCTTGATTTAAATTACAACGAAATAAAATTTGAGTCGAGCGACAGAGAATCTACGGTTGTAGAATGGATTGCAAAAAAAGCACAGCTTCTCAAAATGAATTTCTTTCACTCCTCTTCTCAGGCAGAAATTAATCTTGAAAAATTCAGGAAAACGTTTAAGGGAAATGTTCAGCAGTTTGATATCAACAAAGGTGCAATCGTTCTTTTTGATCCGCCTTTATATAAAGATCAGAATTATACAAGTATTGAACTTCCAGAAGAAGCTTACATGATCGCAGCTTTTGACAATCATAAAAACACTATGATTGACCCCGAAAAAGCTTCGGTAAAATTTAATCCAAGAAAAAATATTTTGCCGCAAGAATTTAAGTTTGACAGCAAAAGACTTTATTATGTAAGTACTATTTCAAAATGTGAACTTATTTACGGTTATATCATATATGAGAAAGGCAGTTTTGAAGAACTTCTTTACGAAATGATGATAACAATCCTTTCGCATCTTATGTCTTCTGCGTATCAGAATACAAAAAAAGAAGAAGCTGCAAAACTTTTAACTCAGCAGAATGAAATCCTTTCGATTATGTCAACGACAGACGAGATGACAGGTCTTTTAAACCGCCGCGGTTTTATGGCCTTTGGTCAGCAGGCTATCTATATGGGGCTTTGCAAAGACCAGTCAGGACTTGTAATATACGGTGACATGGACGGATTAAAGATAATAAACGATACATACGGCCATGATGCAGGCGATATTGCGATAAAAGCAGAAGCAGAGATATTAAAATCTATATTCCGTGCAACAGACATAATAGGAAGAATCGGCGGCGACGAATTCTGTATCGTAGCTCCGGGACTTCCTGAGCGTATTATTCCAAGAATCAAGGGAAATATACAAAAAGCCTGCGATAACTGGAACAATTGCGAAAACCATCCGTTCAGGCTTTCGATAAGTCTTGGTTATGCAAAATTTGAAAAGTCGTGCTCAAGCCTTGTAGAAATAATGCAGAAGGCAGACGAATCATTGTATAAAGAAAAAAAACTGCGTCACAAACAGGGACTTAAAATTACGAACACTTGATTTTAATTATTCTTGCCTTCCCTTCTACGGTAATCTTTTCTCCCGGTGAAACTGCAAAAATATCTTCTTTATTAAAATCAAATTTCTGTCCGTCAGAATTTTTTATCGTTCCGGAGCCTTCAAGACAGAAAATCATCTGCCAGCTGCAGCTTTTCTCTTTATCTTCTGAACAAAGCATGCTGTAACCGCCCTTAACTTCTATTTCTTCAAGAGAAAAATATCTGCATTCAAACTCACCTTTAAAAGGAGCTACAGGAATAAGCGAATCTTCTTTTATTACCTTAAGTCCTTTTTCTACATGAACTTCGCGTGGTCTTCCCCAGTCATAAAGCCTGTAAGTAAGGTCACACGACTGCTGAACTTCTAAAAGCCTTAATCCCCCGCCTATTGCATGTACGGTTCCAGACGGAATAAAAACAAAATCCCCTTTTTTTACGTTTACAAAATTAAGATATTTTTCAAATTCATTATTTTTAATTGCAGATGCAAGCTCGTCACTTGAGTAAATTCCGTCTGAATTTTTTTTAAGACCAAAAACAAGCTTTGCATCGGATGCTGCATCAAGCACATACCAGCACTCTGTTTTTCCGACATTACCCTCGCCTTCAAGTTTAAGCGCAGCCTCATCATCCGGATGAACCTGTACAGAAAGCGTATCATCTGCCTGTATAACTTTTATCAAAAGAGGATATGTGCTGCACGCATCATAAAAGTTTTCGTGTCGTGCCGCAGGATGAACAGAAGCAATCCAGTTTTCATAACCCCATACTTTATCAAGTCTGATCGGATCCAGTTTAATCATTGTGCATTCCTAAAAAAAAGCCGGGTTTTTCGCCCGACTCTTTTTTTTATTTTTCCCAGAGCTTTTCAGGGTAATAGTTTGTCTTTATTTTGTTGATGATTTCCTGTTTTACAATTTCGCGGTCTTCTGGATAAGTCATACCGAACCAGCTTTCTGTTGAATTAAAGAATTTAATTTTTCCCTTTCCGCTTTTTACGATATCACTTGCAGCAACAGGAAGAAGCGCTTCTTTCTTTTCTGTATAAAGACCTTCTTTCTTAAAGTTGTCCCAGTATTCATGGAATCCTTCAAATGCTTTTGGAGTAAAGCCGAAAAGGTTCATGCTTACCCATTCTTTTCCTGTTAATTTAATGATTTTTCCATCGAGGTCGCTTACGATGTCACTTCCTTCGTAACTGATTTTTGTATTTTCAACGATTCCGTCAAGATAGCCGTCTTTTACTGTACAGACACCGCGGGATACAGAGCCGTTTTTACTCATTGTTTTTTCGAGCACATATCCTACCATTGCATGTTCTGTCGAGTCATTTGAAATAGAAGAAAGATATTCTCCGAGTGTTACGAATGCTTCGCGTCCATAATAGTCGTCAGAATTTATTACTGCAAAAGGAGCCTTGATTTTTTCTTCTGCACACAAAACTGCATGAACAGTTCCCCATGGCTTTTTTCTTTCTGCAGTTTTTGCAATTTCTTCCTGAGCTAAAAGGCTTTCTCTTGACTGGAATACATAATCTGCGTCAAAATTTGCAGCAATTCTGTCAAAAAGCTTTTCCCTGAAATCTTTTTCGATATCCCTTCTTATGATAAAAACTACATTTCCAAATCCGCTTTTTTTTGCGTCAAAGTTTGCAAAGTCCAGAAGACATTCACCATGCTGTCCAACTGCATCAATCTGTTTTACACCACCGTAACGGCTTCCCATTCCTGCAGCTAATACTAAAAGTGTCGGTTTCATAATATTCCCCTTAAATTGCGTTATTATATCTATTATACCATGTTTTTCACAAAAATAATATACCAAAAACAGCGCCGATAAGCACAAGCCACAGCGGATGGACTTTAAACTTATAAAGCAGAATTAAAGAAATTCCGTATACAATCATGCTTTTCCATCTGAAAATTTCTATAACAGGCGTTGAAGAAAGCGCAGAAAATGTAATCGGAACATTAAACAATGCAACTTCAAGTATCTGAAGCGTTGCAATCAATACAAGCCCAGCCGTTGCAGGCCTTAAAGTCAAAAACGCAGAGTTTACGACAGGCTTTTCGTGGAATTTTGCAAAAAGCTTTGCAATTATTAAAATACAGATAAGGCTTGGAAGAACCTGGCCGGCTGTTGTCACGATTCCGCCCGGAATCCCGTAAAACTTATTACCGATGTAAGTTGCCATGTTAATGCCAATCGGACCCGGTGTACTTTCTGAAACTGCAACCATATTTACGAAAGATTCTGCATCCATAAGACCGCGGTCAACAATCAGCTGCTTCATCATTGAAATTGCAACAAGACCGCCGCCTATCGTAAAGGTTCCGATATAAAAGAAAATAAAAAACAATTCTAAAAGAGAAACTTCGTTCATTTTTCTTCTCCTTCTTTATGTTTTTTCATGTAAAAAAGTGAAACGCCGATTGCAATACTTACAAGGACAATGATAAAAATTTCTACCTTAAAAAAATAAACACTTACGAAAGCACCGGCAAAAATAAAAACTCCGAGGATATTCTTTACAGCCTTTTTTGTGAGATTAAAAAAAGCATAAGTAAGGTTTGCAGCAACGGCTGCATTAATTCCCATGAGGGCTTTTTTTACATAAACTATTTCATTAAATGAATTTATAAGGCCAGCAATCGCAGTTATGATAATTACAGAAGGACAAACAACTCCTAATGTTGCAGTAATTCCGCCGATTATTCCTGCCCTTTTATAACCGCAGAAGGTTGCAACGTTTACGGCAATGATTCCCGGCGTAGACTGTCCGATTGCATAATAGTCCATCAACTCTTCAGAAGTGAGCCACTTTTTTTTATCTCCCAATTCCCGGTCGAGAATCGGAAGCATGGAAATCCCGCCTCCGAAAGTGCACAATCCTATTTTGAAAAAAGTTATAAAAAGTTCAATGTACGTCCTTATCCTTTTCATACGGTGATTCCTGGAAATATTTTTCGTGATTAAAGAAAAGACCTTCGTTTACATCATCTTTATGATCAAAAGACTTATATCTGTAAGGTGTCATTCCTTTGTATTTTTTAAATATCTTTATGTAATAACTCGAATCGCTAAAACCGCATTCTTTTGCAATTTCATTTAAGGTTTTATCTGTAGTCATAAGAAGACTGCACGACCGGTCAATTCTGTAGGCGTTAAGATAATCAATCGGAGTATATTTTGTATATTCACGGAAAATCCTGCAGAAATATTTCGGGCTTACACCAGAAATTTCAGAAAGAGTTTCAAGCGTAATGTGTTTTTCGAAATTTGTCTCGATATAATTAAATACACTCTGCAGCTGACTGTTTTTTAAATTACGCGCCGTAATTATCTTTTCGTCCTGCGAATACATTTTTTTATTCTGAATATAACCAAAAAAGCACATTATCTCGCCAACAGTAAGAAGTTCATAACCCGCATCTCTTGAACGCATAGTCTCAAACAGTTTATCCATATTCTGTTTTATGAACGGATCATCTATATTTATTACTTTATTAAGAATAACCCTATGCTCGGCAACATTTTTAAGGAACATATCCTGCGAATAATGTTTGCTTCGAAGAATGTTAAAATCAAAAACGACAGATTCATATGAGCCGGATAAAATTTCATCGCCATCTCCATGCAAAACGCCGTCCTGAATTACAACATAGTCATCTTTATTTAAAATCACCGTTTCACTGCCCCACAGAAAATTAAACTGCCCGTCCAGCACATGAATAATTTCATAATCGGTATGCCAGTGTACAGGAAGACTGTATAAAGGCGAATCAGTCTCATTCCAGTAATACTGTATTGGAAAAAAAACAGTTCCGTGTTTAATACTCTCCTGCTTAGTTAAATCCAGCATAAAAAATCCTTTTAGCTTTTCGCTTTAAGATTTCTTGCAAATAACTCCGATAAAAATGCCATCTCTCCAGCCTTCTCGTCTGTCAGCAAACTGTCATCAAATCTCCATTTCCAGTTTTTACCGACGGTACTCGGCTCGTTCATTCTTCCTTCTTCTCCGATTGCATATAAATCCTGCACAGGGAAAACAGCCATATCGGCTGCGGATGCCATAGCAGTTTTTATAAGCATCTGACAAAGTTCCTTACTGTCAGAAAGCCTTCTGGCTTCTTTTTCATCAAGTTTTTTTCCTGTTACGTATTCAGCAACAAGTTTAACCTGTTCATCAGAAATGCCGTCAAGCCATCCCTGCATCGTCTCATTGTCATGAGTTCCTGTATAAACAATACAGTTTTTAGTATACATATGAGGCAAAAAGGCATTAACCATTCCGTTCTGGCGCGCTTCATCCACGCTGAACGCAAACTGCAGAACCTTCATACCCGGAAAATCAAAATCATCACGAAGTTTTCTTACTTCATCAGTAATTACTCCGAGATCCTCTGCAATAAGCGGAATATCACCAAGTTTTTCCTTTACTGCATTAAAAAGATCATTTTTGGGGCCTGAAATCCATTTTCCGTTTACTGCAGTTTCTGCTCCAAACGGAATCGACCAGTATGACTCAAATCCTCTAAAATGATCAATTCGAACATAATCAACAAGCGACAGGACGTGTCTGATTCTATCTATCCACCACTTGTATCCGTTCTTTTTCATCTGGTCAAAATCATAAAGCGGATTTCCCCAGAGCTGTCCTGTTGCACTAAAATAATCAGGCGGAACTCCTGCAACACATTCAGGTTTTCCGTTTTTATCAAGCTTAAAATATTTCTGGTTTGACCATACATCAGCAGAATCTGTTGCAACAAAAATCGGAATATCACCGATAATTTTTACATCATTTTCATTTGCATATTTTTTTAATTCTGTCCACTGAGCAAAAAAGAAAAACTGAATTACTTTAATTACTTCAATTTCTTTTTCATGGTCTTTGTTCCATTTTAAAACTTCTGCATCATCATGAAGCGCAAGTTTTTTATCCCAGTAATTAAACCATACAGTTGCAATACCGGATTTTTTTTCTTCCTGAGCCTTTTTATCAAAAAAAGATTTTATGCTCATAAACGATGCATAATCGTCAAGCCATTCTTTATTTTTTTCTTTAAATTCTTCAAACTGAATTTTATCATCCTCTCTTAAACTTTCAAGAAAGAACGATGCACATTTATCAAGAACAGGAAGTTTCCACCATACAACACTTCCAAAATCAACAGGACCTTCGTTTTTTATATAATCTGCAGGAACAACATCTTCTTTTTTTGCCCATCCTTTTTTTACAAGAACATCGAGATCAATCATAAGAGGGTTTCCCGCAAACGTACTGAACGAAGCATAAGGAGAGTCACCGTATCCAGTAGGACCTAAAGGAAGAATCTGCCATAAACATTGATTTGCTTTTTTTAACCAGTCGACAAATTTATACGCCTTGTCTCCTATTGTTCCTATTCCCGGAGTTCCTGAAAACGATGTAGGATGTAATAAAATTCCGCTTAATCTTCTTTCTGCCATATCCATAAACCCATTTTATTCAACAAGATTCTTAAAAAGTTCGTACGCATTTATTCCATTGATAACTGTGTCTTTTGGATAAATCGTAAGAATATTTTTTCTTCCTGCCTCAAGATGAACAGAAGTAATACCGTGCTTAATCGAAATATCTGCTTCTAAGAGCGCAGATGCATGATCGCAAAGCCTTACAAGTCTTCCGTCTACCGGATTAAATTCATTTTTATTGTAAACAGAATTTAACTGTTCATATTCTACAAATTTAACTTTACCATCATCATATACGCGGTTTTCAAATTCGTCATTAGTAAAATACATAAGTTCATCTTTATAAAAATCTTCCATGAGCGGAACAAGCTCTTTGTTTACGATTTCGTCTTCGATATGCTTTACAATGCTTGGAAGCTCGTCCGTTGCCTGTTTTACAGGACTTATAATGTCACGCGTAACTGCTTCGGGAAGGTCATGAAAAAGAGCCGAGAAAAAATTATTAAAAAGACGTTTTTCGCAAGGTCTTGAGCCGTTCTGGCGTGAAAGCAGGAATGAAAGAATTGCAACAAAATAACTGTGACCTATGACACTTGTGTTAGGAATTCTCGGTGTCTGGTTCCATCTTCGCTGAAAACGAAGCTGCTCGGTTTTTAAAAGAAATTCGTAAGGCCGCTGTTTAGTTGTTAAAAGCTGAAGTCCCCTTAAATCCAGAAACCTCTGGATATCCCTGTTTAATTCCTGCTCGATTTTTGTAAGACGAACCTTTTCATTTACAGGTGTTATCATTTCAAGTTCGCGTATCGTAGAATATTTATGTGCTGCCTGATAAACATGAAAAGTAAGTTCATCTTCTTCCTTTACCTTTATCGAACCTGCTTTCTGACCTATATAAATTGTAAAGTTTTTAAATAGTTCTTCGTCTTCTATAAGCGGCCTGTACTGGTTTAAAACCCATTCATTCAAACGCATGTATTCAGAAGGATATTCCTGTTTGATAAGCGCCTGAACAGGAGATTTTATATCGCACAATGCAATCTTTTTTAAAAGATCAAAAAAAGAAGCATTTATAAGCCATTCCCAGTTTATTCTGTGTCCTGCATTTTCTTCAAATTTTCCGAGAATATAGACAAGAACCATTTTTTCTGCCGCCTTATCCATCTCGATTAAATCAAACGGACGGATAAGATCGTTCCAGCGTTCTATAGAAAAAGCTTCGAATATTTTTAAAACAAGTTTTTTATTAAGCATAATAATCAGTTATCTTTTGCTCCAAGCCCATAAGGTGCAATTCCTGCACGAAGTGCAGCCTGATAAGTTGAATATATTTTTATCTTCCCAGAAGATATTTCCTGTTTTATTTTTTCTGTCTGTTTGATGACAGATGGTTTTAAATCCGGATTGGATTTTGAAAAATCAACTCCCTTGTCCTTTAATGAAAGCACAATCGTACCGTATCTGAATGATTTTTTTTCTACGCTTTCAAGCGCAAGTTTAGAAGCCTGTTCAACACTTTTTATCATAGAAGTAAGAACAGCAGATTTTGTTCCAGAATAAATTCCTTCTGAATACTGATCAGAATCAACGCCTATCGCCCAGACTTTCTGCCCTTTAAGCTGTCTCTGCTTTGCTTCTGCAATCACACCAAGAGCAGACTCTCCTGCTGCACAAAAAATTGCATATACTCCCGAGTCATACCAGTTTTTTGCCTTTTCTTTTGCAGCCATTTTTCTGTTCCAGCCGCCAAGATAAAAATCAACGATTTCTGCATCAGGAAAAACTGATTTTATTCCCTGTATATATCCCATTTCAAACTTCGTGATGGTTGCTCCAGCAATTCCGCCTATAAAACCAAACTTAGGATTATTCTTTCCTTCTTCTTTTGCCTGGAGTGCGGCAGCCACACCAACAAGATATGAGCCCTCTTCTTCATGAAAAACAAAACCCATTACATTAGGTTTTAAAATTGAATCAAAATCGATGATTACAAACTTCTGTTCAGGATAAAGATCTGCGGCTTTAGAAATTGATTCAGCAAAAGTAAAACCTGTTGCAATTATAAGATCAATTCCTTCTTCTGCCATAGATTTTAAAACTTCAAATGCCTGTGTCTGATCACGGCATGTTACGACGTCATAGAATTTTCCGCGGTGTTTCTGATTGTTCCATGTGTCATTGTAATAATCAAGAATTCCTCTCCACGCGGCTGCATTAAAAGATTTATCATCGACACCGGTCTGATCCGTAATCAATCTTACGGTCGGCATTACTTGTTTCGTGTCTGATTTCGAAAATGCGAGCGCAGAAATTAAAAGCAGGAAAGAAAGAAAGAAAAAAACTTTTTTCATTAAAACCTCTGTTTTATTTACTCTTTCCGGATTTTTGATCTGCTTCCATTAATTTTTTCCATGTAATAGCCTTTTTCTTGATTTCTTCTGCTTCATCAGAACTTCCGAGAGCTATTGCTATACGTCTGGAAGCAAGAAGAAAGTTAATTCCGGCATTGATATCATCAATTCGTCTTGTCGAAAGTTCATAACGGTCACGGTATGCAGTCGCAGAATCATCAACCAGTTTTCTAACCAGTCTTACATAAAGAACAGTAGAATCATAATTCGGTGAATTTGGATCAAAATAATCTTTTACAGCGGCCTTCATATCAAGAAGGTTTTTTGCAACAACCGCAAAACGTCCCTGAAGTTCTACAAAAGACCATTTCCATTTACTGTTATCACCAAATCCATCAATTACCATCTGGATTGCAAGTCCAAGCTTCTGCATAAGCTGATATCTTTTCTGAATCGGAGTATTGCTGATTGCTTCCATCTGATCAGAAAGCTCTGAGTATGCAATATTGATTGAGTTGGTTACGATTTCTTCAAGATAAATGATTGCTTTGTAAAGGATTTTACGCGCATCATTGAGGGCATCATTGTTTTTTACGCCAAGGATTTTAAGGGAGCTTCCGTTAATCTGAACATAAAGAGTTGCAACATAAATCATTTCTTCTGCAAGAATGAGTTTTTTATATTCAATTCCAACAGAATCCGTCTTCATTACAGTAAGCATGCTCTTTTCTTTTTCAAGAGCTTCATCTATGCGCTTTTTGTAATGGTCAGCTTCTGCATTAAACTGCTCGCGGCTCTCATCTGTAATCTTTGCCATTCCAGCCCCCTGTATAGTACTATTCTAACATTAAACAGTAAAATCATGCAAATTTTTCAAGCATCGCCTGTGCGTGCTTTAAAGATTCAGGACTTGCCGAATCTCCTGACAGCATTCTTGCAATTTCTGCCACTCTCTCGCTTCCCGTTACAGGCCTTACAGTAGTACTTGTCGTTGCATTATTTGTTCCTTTTTCAATCTTAATCTGGTTATCTGCATAAACTGCGATGCTTGCAAGATGTGTAATACAGAAAATCTGTCTGTTAAGCGCAAGTTTTTTGATGTGGCTTCCAACGCTCACAGCAACTTCACCGCCGATTCCCGTATCGATTTCATCAAAAATCATAGTGGGAACACCTTCTTCCTTTGCAAAAACAGTCTTCAATGCAAGCATAACCCTCGAAAGTTCACCGCCGGATGCAATCTTTGCAAGCGGTAAAAGAGGACTTCCCGGGTTTGCACTTATAAGGAATTCTATGTTATCAAGACCATAAGGTCCGCATTTCTGCACTACTTCGGTTCCAGGTTTTTCCTGAATGTTTACATCAAATTTAGTTCCCTTCATTCCAAGCTGCTGAAGTATTTCTTCGATGCATTTAGAAAGTCCCTTGCCAGCATTTAAACGCGCACTGGAAATTTCTTTTGCAGATTTATAAACATCCTTTTCGATTTCTGCAACTTCTTTAGAAAGAACTGCAATATCCTGTTCAGAATTTGAAAGAGATTCAAGCTCTGCCTTTGAATTTTCAAGATATGAAAAAAGTTCTTTTAAAGGCGCGTTTACATTTGAGCAGTATTTTTTCTTTAAATTGTATATGAGACTCAATCTATCCTGAACAAAAGCAAAACGTTCAGGATCAAAAACAAGACCGCGCGAATAATTCTTTATTTCAGAAGCAATATCATTTACTTCATAGAAAACATTTTCGATTCTTGAGTCAATTTCTTTTAAAGATCCGTCAAGGTTACATGCCCTGTCAGATGCAGACCGCAATTTTTTCGAAAGATCAACCATGCCCGAACCATCATCGCCCGAAAGTATCGAAGAAATAGTTTCTACTTCTGAAAACAGTTTTTCAAACGAACTTAACTTTGTCTGTTCGGTTTCAAGTTCTGTATCTTCATTCTGTTTTAATTTTGCATCTTCTATTTCTTTAATTGCAAAAGTTAAAAGATCTATCTTCTGATTTTTTTCTTTGTCAGATGTATTTAGTGCAGCAAGTTTTTTTCTTTTATCTACAAGGACAGCATACTTTTCTGTAAACTTTGAAACAGTTTCTGTAAGCCCAGCATACGAATCAAGATATTTTCTGTGTTCAGGAACTTTTAAAAGCGACTGATGCTCATGCTGACCGTGAATATCAACAAGAAAAAAACAGAAACTCTGTAAATCTGCTCTTGTAACCGGAGTGCTTCCAATCCACGCGGCAGACTTTCCGTTATCACGGATATAGCGCCTTATTATGATTCTATCATCTTCGCTTTCTATCGAGTGAATGCTAAGCCACTGACGTGCAGTGCGTGCTTCCATCTCTCCTTCGGGATTTTTCTTTATTCCGAGTTTATCAAGATTATTTACAGGCGGAAGAAGAAAAGTCCCGGTTACGCTTGCCTCTGAAGCACCAGAACGAATCTGTTCAACTCCAGCTTTTCCTCCAAGAAGAAAAGAAAGGGCTCCGATGAGAATAGATTTACCTGCACCGGTTTCTCCTGATAATACAGTAAATCCTTTTGAAAATTCTATATACACGCTGTCAAGGAGCGCAAAGTTTTTTATGGTAAGGTCTTCAAGCATGAGGTCCTCCCGACCAGTTTAACTTAAAGCGAAGTGCATCGTAAAAATTTTCCTTTGTAGTTCCGGCAAGCATTACGTCATTCCTGCATTTAGTAATTTTTACGACATCATCATCCAAAAGATCATATGGTTTCTGGCCGTCGATAGTCAAAATAATGTTTTTTTCCCGCGAAGGAATAATCTTTACTCTGAGTTCTGAATCAGCATTCATTACAAGCGGACGCATCGAAAGCGAAAAAGGATTTATCGGTGTTAATACCATAGCGTTAAGTTCAGGATCTACAATCGGACCGCCGGCAGAAGCAGAATACGCTGTCGAACCTGTAGAAGTTGCGACAATTATACCATCTGCCTTACACTGCCCCAGGGAAATATCATTGCATGCAAGATCCAGCGCAATTACATGAACGGCGGTCCTCGCACTTATAACAATATCATTAAGACAGCATCCGGAAAGAATATTCTTCTTTCCCCTTTTTACAGAATATGTAAGGAGGCTTCTTTTTACTACAGGAATTTTACCGTCAAGAAAGGCTGTCAGAGACTTTTTCCATTCTCCTTTCTGAATACCTGCAATAAAACCAAACTGTCCGAGATTTATAGGAAAGACAGGAATCTCAAGTTCTGCACAACCTCTCGAAGCAAACAATACAGTACCGTCACCGCCAAGCGTTATTACAAAATCATAACCGCTGAACGGATACACATCAGAAAAACCATTGAACTCAAAAACAGAAGATGAAATTTTCTTTGACTTTAAGAATTTTCCAATCTTACCTGCAAGTTCCTGAGATTCTTCTTTATATGTATTTACAACGATAAGACAATTTTTCATTTACAGTCCGTTCTGATCTTACGGCAATGTTCCTAAAACTTTCGCAATCTTATCAATCTGTGATCTCGAAAGTCTCGGGTACAAAGGGAAAAGCGCAGTCCTCAGATATAAAGACTTAGCATTTTTACATGCTGAATAATCATAAGAATTCTTTTCTTCTTCAAGAAGATTTTCTTTTAATTTTTCAAGCACACCAATTACGCTTTCAGAAAAAGCACTTACAATCTCAATATCTTTTTTAGAAGTATACTGCTTAACATCTTTAAAACCGCTGTTTAAAACTACAGGAAAAGAATAAGCTGCAGAACCATAATCAAGTTCACGCACAAAAGTCTTGTTCTTTCCGACCATAATGGCCCTGTTGTAAAGATTAAAAATTTCTTTTCTTACCTGCTCATTGCGTTTATATTCTTTAAGTTGAACAAGCGCAAGAGCTGCATTGATATCCGGTAACATCTGGATGCCTGGTAAATTTTCTGTAAGCTGTTTTAATACAGGCCATTCCCTTCTTCCAGGTGCCATAAGGATTGCTCCACCACCGGCAGTAATTATATCGTGTTCTTCAAGAGCACATATACTGAATATACCGAAGCTTCCGGCTTTCTTTCCTTTTACTTCTGTATTCTGTTCTTCAGTTTTTTTCTGTGCCTTGTTTGCTTCGTCAGAATTTTCTCCTTCCTTTTCTACAATCATGGCACCGGCACTCTGCGATACATCTTCGATTACAGGAATTCCAAGTGCAAGGATTCCTTCAAAATCAGGAAGGATTCCAAGCGGTTCATGTAAAATCAGAAGCCTTCCGCCGTCTTTAATTCCCTGTTCAACAATCTGCGCTGTAACACAACATGTCGAAGGATCAACATCAAGAATAAGAGGCTCAAAACCTGCCTGCTTTATTGCAAAAAGCTGCCAGTAAGGAGCAAGGGCAGAAATCATGATTTTACTGTCTTTTGAAATTCCGCAGGCTTCTATTGCATACTTTACGCCGATTTCCGGACTACGCAAAGCCAAAGCACCCGCACAACCAAAAAACTCTTTTACACCCTGAATAAGACGCGCATTAATCTCACCTGGTCCAATTTTTTCATCAACCATGCAGGTCAATACTGCATCCATCTCGCGTCTGCGAATCGTCGAACTAAATGTCTGAATCATTTTTTACCTGTTGATAATTTTAAGTTAAGATAATTTAAAGCAGCAAAACTATTTCATATCAATGATATTCTGCAATTCTTTTGCGTTGAACAGTTTTCTGATATCAAGCATGATAAGATAACCGCCGGTTTCCTGCCTTATAACTCCCTGGATATACTCAGTTCCGATACCACTAAGCATCTGTGGCGGAGCTTTTACATCACCCTCGTTTACAGTAACTACTCTCGCAATACGGTCAATAATTACACCAATTTTATTGTTATCGATATTTAAAATTATAAAACCGCCTTCAAAATCGTTGTCATCATCCAGAACAGCTTTCTGAAGTCTGAATCTCTTATGAAGATTTATAATCGGAATAATTTCCCTTCGAAGATTAAAAATACCTTCTACATAATATGGAGCATTCGGTATAGGACGCACGCTCTGGATCTTTACGATCTCCTTTACATCCATAATGTCTACACCGTAAAGTTCTTCTCCCAATTGAAAAGTAACCAGCTGATACTGTGAATCATTTGCTGCTGCCATAAAGCCCTCCATAAAGAAAAAAAGTATGATTTTTTTCTCATTCTACCATTATAATCCGAAATTCATCATTTTGCAACAATTAGAAATTACATTCAGAAACTTAATCGACCATAAAAAGTGACAGCCCGTAAACCTCCCCTGCACCTGCCTTTTTTAATAGAACAGCGCATTTTTCCAAAGTTGAACCTGTGGTAATGACATCATCGATGATAAGAAAATTACTTCCGTTGACGAAAATCCCCTTTTTTAAGCTGTATCTGGCACCCAGATTACCCCTTCTCTCGCTTTTATTAAGAGACTTCTGTTCAATAGAAGAAAGCCTTTCAAGCAGTCTTTTTACCGTAAAGCCGTGTTTTTTTTCAAGAATTCTGCAAAGTTCATCCACCTGATCCCAGCCCTTAGACCTTATTTTTCCAGGCCTTGGCGGAACAGGAACAATTGCCTCAAATTTAATCTTATTTTTCGAAAGTAATTCGTTAACGGCTTTCGCTGCAAGAGAAGCGAAAACAGGCGAAAGGCTTCTCTGGTCCTGAGACTTCCATTCATATAGCAGGTCTTTTTTCCAGAGCCTGTACATATGAATCGGGTACAAGCCATCGAGAACACGTTTCCTTTCACCTTTTACGCATTCAGTACAGAGAAGTTTTTCAGATACAAGCTCTTTTCCGCATATCCGGCATCTTTTTTCGTCTTCAAACTGAACATACTCAAAAAATTTTTTACGGCATTCTTTACACAGAGGAACGGCATAAGTCTGCATTCCGCAGCATATACAGTCAGTTCCGCCTGTAAGAAACGAAAGCAAATTCTGTACTGTAAGATAAAGCTTTTCAAATATTCTCATAAACATATCATAATTTTTTTTATGAGAAATATTATCAAAATTTAAAAATTATTTACCAGAAAGAGATTTTTTCCAGCGGGAAATCAAACCGAGAGCATTGACAGGAGTTATATTGTCGACGTCGCACGAAAGAATTTCATCCAGAATTATTTCTTCGTCACTAAAAAGTCCAGGACCATTGGCTGCCTGCAAAACAGGAGCGGATGCAGAATCATATACTTCCTGATTTTCTGACTTATCAGTTGTTTCTATTAAAATCGGATGTTCACTTGCCTTATTCTGAATCTGCTCAAGGATTTCTTTAGCACGGTCAATGACGCTTACAGGAATTCCGGCAAGGCCTGCTACATGAATACCGTAAGAATTTTCTGCAGAACCTTCCTTGATTTTTCGTAAGAAAATTACGTTTCCCGAAGTTTCCTTTACATCCATACAGAGGCATTTTAATTTTTTATGTTCAAGTCGTGTAAGTTCATGATAGTGAGTTGCAAACAGCGTCCTTGCCTTTACAGAATTTAAAAGATATTCACACACTGCCCAGGCAATAGAAAGCCCGTCTTCTGTCGAAGTACCGCGTCCTACTTCGTCCATAATAACAAGCGAGCGCTTTGTGCTGCTTTTTAAAATCAGGGCTGTTTCTGACATTTCAACGAGGAACGTAGATTCTCCTCGTGCAAGATTATCACTTGCACCTACCCTGCAGAAAATTTTATCAACGCATCCGATTCGTGCACTCTCTGCCGGAACAAAAGAACCTGTCTGTGCTAAAAGTGCAATCAAAGCGCTCTGTCTTAAATATGTAGACTTACCTGCCATATTAGGTCCGGTAATAAGCGCAAGCGATATTCCGTCATCGCCAGCATCAACCTTTATGTCATTAGGAACAAATTCACCTTTAGGAAGATGTTTTTCTACGACAGGATGTCTTGCACCCCTTACATCAAAATCATATGAATCGTCAATTTCTGGTTTTACCCATCTGTTAAGAATTGCAGCATGTGCAAACGAACAGATTACATCTACATAAGATATTTCATGACTAAGATTCATTAAATACGGAACATATTCTGCAAGCTTGTTTCTTATTTCAATGAAAAGATTTTTTTCTGTTTCCATGATTTTAGAAGAAGCACTGTTAAGTTCCTGTTCAAGCTCCTGAAGTTTGTCAGTCGTATAACGTTCTGCATTTAAAAGTGAACGACGCATTATAAAGTGAGACGGAACTGCCCCAAGTTTTCCTTTTGTAACTTCAAGTACATAGCCTGTTGCAGAATTATGCTTTATCTTTAGATTCTGAATTCCCGTTTTCTGCTTTTCTTCTTCAAGATAATCATCAAGTATTTTATTAAAATTAGACTGTAAGTCATAATAATGATCAAGTTCACTTGACCACCCGCGCTTAATTATCCTTCCTTCTGTAATCGAAGTTGCAGGATCTTCGTGAATCGACTTAAAGATAAGATCAGAAATAAATTTTGCATCATCAAGATTAATCAGGGCAAAATCATAATCATTAATCTTTTCGCGGACTTTAATCCAGGAATCTATACTCGTTCTTAAAGCCTGAAGGTCTTTTGCATGAGCCCTCTGCATTGCAATACGTCCTGCAAGTCGTTCAATATCAAGAATCGAAGAAAGGAATTCTCTTATTTCTTTTAAAAGATCATTATTTTTATACAGCAGTTCAACATGATTGTGACGTTCACTTATACGGTTAATATCACACAGCGGAGATAAAAGCCAGCTTCTGATAAGGCGGTTTCCCATCGCAGTCTGCGTATAATTTACACAATCCAGAAGTGAATATTGTGTAGATCCGTCACGGAGATTGTAAATTATTTCAAGATTCTTTCTGCTTGATTCATCAATGATTACAAATTCTGTATCGTGATATATCTTTATCGATTTTATATGCGGAACCTGCGTATTGGTTGTTTTTTCAAGATATTCAAGCAGGAATCCTGCAGAAACAACTTCGCTTGACTGTTCGTTAAGACCAAAAGAATTTAAATTTACCGTATTAAACTGCGAAGTAAGTCTTTTAAAAGAATTTTCTGCATTAAAATGCCAGTCAGGATAATACGAGACAGAAACAGTCGGATTCTGCTCAAGTGTATTCTTAATTACTTCATTTTCTTTTAATGACAGCGGAAGAAGAATCTCTTTAGGATTACAGCGGCCAAGCTCTTTTGCAAAATAATCTTTCATCAAAGAAGCATTCCAGCTTGTTGCCTTAAACTCAGAAGTAGTTACATCGATGTAAGCAAAACCAGCCTTCCCGTGAGTTACACAGAGACTGCAGAGAAAACTGTTTGTTGCCTGATCAAGATATTCGCTGTCTACAGCGGTTCCGGGAGTAATTATTTCTACAACCTTTCTTTCTGTAAGACCGCCGCCTGGAGAAATTTCTCCAACCTGCTCGCAAATTGCGATTTTTTTTCCGAGTCGAAGTAATCGTGCTATATAGATTTTAGATGCGTGATAAGGAACCCCACACATCGGACAGTCTGCCCGGTGTGTAAGCGTTAGATTTAAAAGGCGCGAAACCTCTACAGCGTCCTCATTGAACATCTCGTAAAAATCACCGAGACGAAAAAAGAGGACTTCATCTGCATACTGTTTCTTGATATTTGCGTATTGCTCCATTAAAGGTGTCATACGAACGCCTTCTGCCTTTTTATTTTTCCAGTTCTTTTATAACTTTGTCAGTAATATCAACTGATGAACTGTACCAGAGGATTGCACTTTCACCCTGAAGACTTAAAACCATGCTCAAACCTTCGTTTTCTGCAACTCTCTTGATTGTCTTTGAAAGTTTAATATAAAAATCATTTGATTCTGTAAGTGATTTCTTTAAATTCTGGAGTTCAAGATTTTTTGTTGTTGTATAATCTTTTAAGTATTCAGTTTTTTCTCTTATCTGAGTCTGAATTTTAGCAGCACCGTCCTTGTCTCCAAGTTCATCACACTGATCTTTCTTTTCTTTTAATTTCTTGAGTTCTTCTGTTTTTTTGTTTACTTCTTTCTGCATATCATTCTTTTTCTGTTCATAAACTTTGATTGCAGAAGAATTCTTAAAAAAGTGTTCGTAAACCTTGTTCGTATCAACAATACCGAAATTTGTGATGTGCTGCTGTGCAGACATAAGCGCAGATGCACAGATTAAGAATAATGTAACAACGATATTTCTCTTTAAGTTTTTCATATAAAACCTCCAAAGTTTTATTAAAAGAATAAACGATAACCCATTCCTATTTATTTACAAGATTGATTGAGAATACAAACTTCATTGTATCACGCCAGTCAAGCTTTCCGTTTGTAAATTTAAATGTATTTGCAAACATAAATCTCATCGGGAACTGCGGCATAAGAACCCTCAAGTCCGGTCCAAAGCTAAAGTAAAAGTCATCTCCGCTTATACTTGTAAGCATAGAACCCAAATCTTCCTTAATAACCGCAAAATCAAAGAATCCGTCAACAGCAAGAATTCCAGGAACTACAGGAACACGAAGCTCAACATTGTTTGACCACAAAGCCCTTCCCTTTACCTTATTATAAATCGTATTCCATCCGCGCGCATTGAACATACCGTCAATGTAAAGTTTATTAGAATCACTTACACTTGAACCCGGAGCCGGTGCCTGGAATGAAAGTGATGTAATTGCAGCAAGTACCATTCTTAAGTTGTATGAATCAGAAAGCTGGAAGTCAAAAAGTTTTAAGTAGCCTTCAAGTTTTGTATCAAATCTGGCATAAAAGTCAGATTCCCACGGTGTAAGTCCGTACCATCCGATCTGTTCACTTACAAACCATCCTCTTGTCGGATCATAGTTTATATCACGGCCGTCAAGCGAAGCTTTAGCCCAGATAGAGTTTGTAAGACCCCAGCGGTTTGCATATTCATTAATCTGAGTATCAAGTGGAATATAAATATCTTCATCATACATGTAACATCTTAAGGAGTTTGTAAGACCACATGCTAAAGTAAGGATTGCCCAGTCGAGAGTATATCTTTTACCGATTGCAGAGTTAAGGCTTGTAACCCATGCCTCATACTGCATGTAATAATCTTCATCATTGTAAGTTCCGTCCGGCATGAGCTTAAGACGAAGCGTAGTTGATTTTGAATGAGAAATCGAAAGCGATTCATCAAGCGAAATAGGAAGTCCGAAAAGCCAGTTCTGTCCGTATCCGAGAGAAAGAGACTGTTCTGTAGAAGAAAGAGTTGTCTGTGCAGAAACAAGCCGTCCCGTTCCGGCAAGGTTAGAGTTTGACCATTTAGCCATCAAGGCAAAAGGAAGCTCTGTCGGATCTGTTACACCACTGAACGTAAGACCAAACTCAACAGAGTTTGTCATCTGTTCATCAACTGTAACAACAATATTAAGAAGGTTCGGTTCTGAACCAGACTGAACATCAGGAACAACGCTTGAGAAGTACTGGAGGTTATAAAGGTTTCTCAAACCGTTTGTAAGTTTCGTCTTTGAGAATACATCTCCAGATTCAAACGGAAACTCTCGCGAAATTACATATTCCTTTGTTTTTGTATTTCCGCGGATTATGATGCTTTCTACGTGGCTTCTGTCACGTTCAGAAATTGTAAGTACAAATGAAATTGTCTTGTTGACAGGATCCTTATTTATAGAAGGCTGGAATCCGTTAGATGTATATCCGTTTTCATAATAGAGATCCGTAATCGCCATTATGTTTTCGTTAAATTTTGTCTGGTTAAAAATCGCACCCTTCTGAAGTGTAATTTTTTCCATGAGTTTTTCAGAAGAGAAAATTGAGTTTCCTACAAATGTAATTCCGTCAAATCTGTACTGATTTCCTTCCTGAATATAAAATGTAAGAGTAATTTCATCACGATCCTTTTCATCGTTATGAGAAATTTCTCTTCCTACATCGATGACCTGAGAATCAAAATATCCGCGGTCTGTATAATATTTTAAAATTGCCTGCTTATCATTTTCGAGAACAGCTTCCTGGAACTCACCCTTTTTAATAAAGCCTGCTTCTTTTGACTTGAGCTGCTTTTTAAGTGCCTTTGATTTAAATACAGTGTTTCCAGAAAATTTGATTTTAGAAATTACAATGCTCTGTCCTTCACTGATGATGAATATGAGTTTTATTCCGCCTTCTACTTCTTCTTTTCTATATGATACACGCACATCTGTAAAACCTTTTTCGAGATAAAGGTTTCTGATTTCACGCTCATCATGAAGAGCTCTTGCTTCTGTAAAAATTTCATTTGTCTTTAATTTAACTGCATCCCTTAACGCAAGGTTTCTTATTTTTTTGTTTCCGCGGAATGCAATTTCTACGATGAGCGGTTTTTCTGTAACCTGGAATGTGATTACAACACCGTCATCTTTATCAGGTGTTGCAACCGGAACGATTTCGTCAAAAAGTTCAAGCGCATAAAGTCTGTCCATCAAATCATAAATTACATCATTAACTTTCTGAGAAACATAGCCTGCTGTAATTCCTGAGAGTTCAGATTTTTTTACTGTCTTTAAGCCGTCAAAGTTAATCTGTGAAATTGTTTTTTCAAGATACCAGTCTTCATCCTGCACTTCCTGCGCATAGCCCGAAAAAGTCAGAAATAAACAAGTCAGCAAAACAGCAAAAACAGAAGACCTGCGAAATAAATTCATACATAACTCCAAACGAACATTTTTTTATATCTCGTTTTTAATAATTAAATTTCCAGGATAAGGTCAATGAAGGAATAATTACTATATTATTCCTTGCCAAATCCGATAAGTCCGGTGCGATACTCCATCTGATATTTGCAAAAGGAGCAGCCATCTCAAAACCAAATTCCGGCTTTAATACAAGGCCCTGCCATGCAGAGTCATCATTAAGGCGGCCTTTTTCGTAAGAAAGCCTTAAAAGAGCGTCTGCATATAAATCGCTTCCGAAGTACTTACCTATATAAACAGTCGTATTGTCCAAAAAGTTACCGATATTCATTCCGCGTGAGTCAGAAGACTGCGAAAGACTGTTCTTGAGGGCGTTCTGGACAACCATCGTTCGGAGTGAAAGTATATCAAAATTAAAGAAATCACGCAATGAGTTTTCAACTTTGCGCATAAGCATGGTCTGGAGAGCATAATCTCCCGTTGCAAGCATGAAAGCACCCACATTATCCGAGTTTGCAATGGCCATATTACCCAGAATCTCCATAATCTCTTTTTCGCTTCTTGCAGGAGAAGAAGTAAGCTTAGGAGAAAGCTCAGAAATGCGCTGATGGTCAACAGAAAGCGTAATCAGGATTTCATTGCCCGATTCGTCATTTTCCCTCGTTTCTGCGGTAAGCCACACATAAGGGTCAAAGTTCTCATCTTTCGGAGAAAAGAGAATTCTTCCGTTCTTTATATAGAAGCTTGAATTTAAGTAAATAATTTCACCACTTTTTACAGGAATATCACCGTTAAAGCTCATTTTCTCATCAAGCGAGTTATACATGTAAGTAATTTCTGATCCCGGCACTACCAGTGTCCTCAAGAATGAACCATAGAAAACCTGAACGCGTTTTTCCATCTTTATATCAAGAAGAACTTCTGTTTCCATAGAACCTGAGTTCTCATTATGTGAACTGTTCATACTGGCAACATAATCAGAAAGAGATGAGTTACCAAACTCTGCATTTGTATCCTTTGCAGTGATGTTTCCAGAAACGAGTACACTGTCAGAATCAACAGAAATTTCAAGGTCAAGTTTTCCATTTCCTTTTACGTGAATCTGATTCATGTCGATATTTACAGGTGCATATGTATTGTTTGCTGTTCTTACGATTACCACTACGTTTTCAAAGGCTGTTTTATTAAACTGAATCGTAACGCTTACATCAACAAGCGATCGTTTGACATTAAAACGTGTAAGTTCTGTGTAGATGACATCTTTTTCTACAAAAAGATTTATCACATTTGTTTTTGCATGAGCCGTAAAGAATGAAGGCATACAGAACTCTGCATTATCTATCCACATTCCGCCTGCAAAATATTTATAATTCTGCGGACCTAAAATCGAAAACTCCCCTTTAAGATGACCGCTAAATAATTTTGCCATTTTAAAATTGATGAGCTTGAGTGCTTTAGGAAGATCAATGTCGATATCATAAATCCTCAAATCAGAAATGCGCGACTTTGTATTTTTACTTACCTTAAATTTACACGGAATATTATTATCAACCGTAAGTGCAAGAAGTCCTTCAGAATCTATACGCCCCGAAAGACCAAGATTACTGCTTGATGCAATAAGAAGTTCTTCACCGGCCTTTGTCAGATGAACCCAGAGAGCCTGAGAAGATTTTACAAATGTTCCGGTTACTGCAGGCGTTGCAATATGTATGTCAAATGCATCTGGCATTTTATCATTTTTTTCTGCACTAAGTTTATCAAAAGTAACATTGAGCGGACAATGAAGTGTTTCATCCATTACGACCATATCTGCCGTACAGTTAAGATTTCCCTTCCACTCGTTGAGAGAAAATTTAGAATTGATGTTTGTAATCGATGTCTTACCGAATTTTATATTTCCGTCCTGGAGTTCAAATTCTTTGTCGACCATTGTTGCCTGGAGCGAAAACGAAAGCGGAGTTTTGTTTAGCGTAAAGTTTCCGTTCGGGACAGAAAGCGATACAAATGGATTTGACAGGGCGCCGGTAACGCTTAAATGAGCATTCATCGTGTCACTTGAAAGAGAATCTCCTGTAAATCTTCCGGTTCTGAAATCCTTAAGTTCAACTTCTGTAGAAATATAAAAATCACTCAGGAAAGATTTTGCACTGAACGGCGCCCGCTCAGGATTTGTTATATCACCTTTTATCGTTACATATTCACTGTAAATAGGATCTGTAAGGCTTATATCATAGTTTGCGCTTATAAAATCTGCGTCTTCAAAACTCCAGATAACGGCACCGTTTCCTGTAAGGTTTGATACATAATCCCTGTAAGCAATAGTATGCAGGAATGCTCCGTGCTGATCTGCGGTTCCTGTAAAAAGGAATGACGGAGTATTGTCAGAAATTCCGTCATAAGACTGAACAAAGAATTTAGATACATTTACGTTAAGTCTGTCTGTAACGCTGTATGAAAAATTTGTATCTGCAGTAAATGAAAGCGTTGCCTTTTCAAGTTTTACAGGAAAATCATTAAGGGCAAAGCTTCCGATAAGGCTGTCTGTATCTTTGTCGGATATGAGAGAAAAGTTAAAGCCGTAGTCACCTGTAATTCCAATCCAGTCTTTGTTTATAAGCCCCGTAAATGTATACGGAATCGTATTGTATTCAAGCTGTCCCGAAAGCACTGTCTGCTTTGTTTTTGCTTCGCCTTCAAACATAGTCTCGGCATGCGCCGTTGCAAGAATTTTCTGATCATTAAAGATAAACTCAAATCTTGTAAGCTGCAGGTTTTCTTTGTTTCCATCAAAAGAAAGCATGAGCATCTTACTGTCACTCTTTGTATCTGCAATGATTACAGACGGAATACTGTAAGAAAAGTCTCCGTCGTATGAAGAAATATATGCAGACGTAGAAAAGATTGTGTTTTTATACATACCTGCAGTATCTTTTATGAGGGCAGCCTCGTTTTTACCGAGGAATACTGCAATTGTATTCATGAGGCTGTCTACATACATTCCGTCAAGCACTACATTTGACTGAAAGAACTTAGAGTTCGCAATATAGTTTCCGTCGACTCTAAGATATCCTGTATCTCCCTTGTCTACATGAGAATAATCATAAACATCAAAATCAAAATCAAAACCATCACGGTCAGGAATAAAGTTTAACTGTGCAGCAGTAAATGTTTTATCTCCGAGCACGACTTCCGGTGAGAATGCCATGAATCCTTTTGCAAGAGGTTCAATAAAGAACTCACATGAAATTTCAGATTCGTTCTTAAGCGCGATTCTGTTTACCGAAAGTACGCCTTCCGGCTGAACAGTCCTTATATTATAGGAACCGGTAAAGTTAACGTCTGTGTTTTCTCCGGTTGCATTTACATACGGAATATTTATGTAATTCTGGTTTCCGTTAAGTGCAAAAGAAAGATCAAGTTTTCCGGGAACTATATTTTCTGATATGAGGATGTCGCCGCTTCCTGAATATTTTAAAGCCTTTGAAGTCGTATTATAAAATACCTTTGCGCTTACAGAAAAAATAAGCGAGCTGATAGTATCGATTGCAGATCCTTTTTTAATTCCGCTTACGATTCTATCAAGCTTAAAGTTTTCTGTATCAAACCTCATGTTAACATCATGAGTCTTTAAATCTGCAGAAAACTCTGCATAAATATTCTGCACTGTAGGAAGCATCTTGAATGAAAAAACAGAATTTTCATATTCACCGAGGAAGCCGAGCTGCCTTACAGAATAGTTGTTATAATTTGCATTTATGAAATTTATTACCGCAGACGAATTGTTTAATTTACTTAAAAGAGATGACTGAACTGTAAGCGATGAAGAAAATTTATTTCCGCGAAGGCTTCCGTTTACGGAACCTGCAAGAAGTACATCATATTTATTCTTTACGCTTGTTCTTTCTACAAATGCTTTTCTAAACTCTGCTTCTGCATAAATGCGCTTAGGGTCATCGCGGTAAATGAAAGTAAAATTGTTTATGAAAACATCACACGGAATGTTTATGTCAAAGTCAGGATCTACAAGAAGATCAAGTATCGTAGTTTTTTTAATTTCCGAATTTTTTTCAGATTCTTCGTTCTCTTCTTTATCCTTGTTTCTTCTGGAAAGCGTATAATTTAACCACGCAGTATTTTTTCCCTGGATGATTTCTGCATGAAGATCCCTGATGATTATTTTTGAAATTCCGCGGTCAAAGTCTCCCTTTATGATATTTGGAATCGAGTACTTTGCATTGGCTTTACTTATCGTCATAACAGTTTCGCCGGTTTCTGTATCCTTGAGGACGATGCCCCTTATGTTGATTCCGGTGAGAATAGACGGTGAAAGTGATGAGTAAGAGATATTTATACCAAATGACTTGTCAAGCGTATCGTTTAACACACTGATTTTAGAGCGCATTGCTCTACCCAGACCAACATAAATTGGCCGCACCAGAGCAAATGATGCTATAATTAAAGAGAAGAAAATCGTAATGCAAAGTGCTAATTTTAGTACTCTTGACTTCATTTTACCGTTGTTTTTCTTTTTAAAAACAGTTATAACTGATTATCGGTACATATTATAGGATAATTTATGACATTGGACAACTTTGTAGTATTTGAAGGAATTGACGGGGCAGGAACTTCGACCCAGATTAAAATCCTTAAAGAAAGGCCAGAAAGTTCAAGAATCTCATTCAGTGCAGAGCCGACAGAAGGCCCTACAGGAAGGTTTTTGAGGGAAATTTTAGGCGGAAAGATTGAATTAAACCCAAAAACCACAGCTTTTCTGTTTGCAGCTGACCGTGCAGAACACGTATGGGGAAAAGGCGGTATAGTTGATTCAGTAAATGAGGGAAAAGCCGTAGTAATCGACCGCTATATTTTCTCAAGCCTCGCATACCAGGGCGTTTCGTGCGGAAAAGAGCTCCCTAGAAAGCTTAATGAGGATTTCCCGCTTCCTTCACTGCTTTTTTTCTTTGACATAAACCCGGAAACTTCGCTAAAGCGCATAAAAAACCGCGACGTAACCGAAATCTACGAGAACAACGACTACCTTACACAGACAAGAAAGCAGTATCTTGAAGTCCTCGAAGAATATAAAAACAATCCTCACTCAGACGGAATGAAAATAGTAACGATAGATGCGACAAAGCCTAAGGAAGAAATTGCAAAAATTATATGGAGTCACATCTCAAACCTGCCGATATTTAAATCGTGAAAGGCCTTAATCGATTTATAAAATTACTTGTATTATTTATAGTAATCTCGTTTTTACCGTCCTCTGATGCAGAAGCCTACATGGTTAAATACAAAGAGGACTACTATAAGCTTTATCACATTTACTACAAGCAGAATCCGGATGCATGCATCGAAAACATTTACTGGCTTGAAAAAGCAGTAAAGGCAGATTTCTGCAATCCGCTTTATGCAAAGGCAAAAATCACTAACGAAAACCAGTACGAAAAATACCGCTACCTTTTTATGATGCACCTTAACTTAAAGTTAATTGAACAGCACATACGACTTGGACGCAATTACGATAAAAAAGCATTTTATTTTTACGACTGTCCCTGGAAAGATGAATATTTAAGTAACTTAAAGAAAACGAAGGCAGCATATGAAGCCGGCTACTATTACTGGCAGGAAGCATGCCTCTGGGCAGAAAAGGCAAACATCGGAAAATTTAAATTCCTCTTTATCCAGGAACTGCAGAACTGGGAAGATGAGCGCGAAAGAATCTTTACAGGCGAATTAAATTACAAGACAACTCTTGACCGCGAGCTTAAGCGCGTAAACGGAATAATCGCAGAAATAGACGAAATAAACAGAAGGGCTTTAGAAAGCGCAGAATCGGGAGATCCACGCTTTGAGCCTTATGTTGAAAATCAATAATAAAAACATTAAAATGTCGTTATGAGTAAAGCATACGACCTTTTTAAATCCGTAAAAATAAGATATAAACCCATTTTCGCTTCTTCTAAAAAAACACAGATAAAAATTTCATGCAGCAGCAATGAACCTGTAAAACTTTTTAATTCATATCTTGAAAGTAATTGAAAATATATTTTCGTTACTGATGACAGCATAATTAAACTTGATTACCTTGAACCGATAAGAAATTATTTTACAGATTCAGTTAAAAAAACACAGGGGAAAACAGAATACACACTTTTTGTAAAAGACAGACACGCGCTCATCGTAATTCCTGCAGGAGAAGAATATAAAACCATAGATACGGTTCTTGCAATCGTAAAATCTGCCCTTGAAATTTCTCTTTCGAGAAAAGACACTTTTGTTGCAATCGGTGGCGGCGTTATTACAGATTTAACGGCTTTTGCTTCTTCGATTTTTAAACGCGGCGCTCAGGTTGAATTTATTTCTACAACTTTACTCGGTATGTGCGATGCTGCAATCGGCGGTAAAACCGGATGCGATTTTGATGATTTTAAAAACATCACAGGAACTTTCTATCCTGCAAGAAAGCTTTATATATTTACGGGATTTTTAAACTCACTTTCAGAAAGCGAATTTCGTTCAGGGCTGGCAGAAGTAATTAAGACTGCCCTTCTCTTTGACGAAAAGCTTTTTGAGCTTTTAAAAAATGACCGCAAAAAAATTCTTTCGCACAATCCGGAAACTCTTTTTGCAATCGTTTCGCGCTGTGTAAAGGCAAAATCACGCATAGTACAGAAAGACCTTACAGAAAAAAATCAGAGAATGCTTTTAAACTTCGGTCATACATTCGGTCATGCCTTAGAAAGCCGTGCAGGACTTGGAAAGCTTAGCCACGGCGAGTGCGTTGCATGGGGTATTTCAAGAGCACTTACATTATGTGATAAATTAAATTTATGCAGTACAAAATACAAAGACGATGTATGCGCTCTTTTAAAGGATTACGGTTTTACTGTAAGCACCGTTCACCCGGCATTTAACGACGCAGAAAAAATTCTTGAGACAATGAAAAATGATAAGAAAAATGACAGCGATAAAATACGCCTCATTTTGCAGAACGCGCTCTGTGAAAACATCATACTTGAAATTCCTGATGATAAAATTTTAACTGCATTAAAAGATTAATGAATTAAGAACTATTAAAAATAATTAAGGTGAAAATTTTTAATGAACGAAATTGACTGCACACATTATTTTGACTGGGCCGCAACAGCTCCATTTGACACAGAAATTTTAAAATCCTCACTTGAAGTTCAATTTAAAAACTGGGGAAATCCTTCTTCTATTTATAAAAACGGAACTGACGCAAAAAAAACTCTTGATGATGCAAGAAACCGCATTGCTTCTGTACTCGGTGTAAAAAGCGAAACTCTTTTCTTTACATCCGGCGGGACAGAAAGCGACCACATTCCTCTGCTGTCGATGCTTAACCGCCCTACAAAAGGAACGATTCTCGTAAGCTCGATTGAGCACCCGGCGTTGAGGGAACAGTGCAATATAATGTCACACATGGGATTTAATGTCGTTAAAATCGAAAGCGATAAAAACGGAATCATAACTCCTGACGCTGTAGTAAATGCGATGACAGAAGACACTCAGTTTATAACCGTCATGGCGGTAAACAACGAGACGGGTGCGGTTTGTGACGTTAAAGAAATTGCGCGTGCCGTAAAGGAAAAGTGCAAGGGTAAAAGAAATATAAAATTTCACGTGGATTTTGTTCAGGCACTGGGTAAAATTCCTTTTAACTTAGGAGAAACGGGAGTCGACAGCGCCGCCTTTTCTGCTCATAAAATCGGAGGTCCGAGGGGAATCGGACTTTTATATATTGCAAACCCTCAGAGTTTTGAACCTTTCTTAAAAGGCGGTGGGCAGGAAAACAATGTAAGAAGCGGAACAGAAAATGTTTTTGGAACCGTAGCCTTTGCCTCATGCATCGAAAAATATGCGCTTAACGAAAAAAACAAGGTTGCGCTCGAACGCTTTGAGCTTCAGAAAAAATACATGAATGAGCTTATAAAAAATCTTTCTCTGATAAAAAAATGCCATATAATACCCGAATCGCGCCTCGATCCGTCTTTTAGCGACAATAATTTTTCGCCATGGGTAATCCAGGCGGCATTTGATAAAATTCCGGGTCAGGTAATGGTACGGGCCCTCGATGCAGACGGCTTTTATATTTCTACAGGAAGCGCATGTTCTGCAAGAAAAAACAGCCGCCCGATTCTTGAGGCTATGAAGGTCGCTCCAAACCTTCGCGAAAACGCCATAAGGCTTAGTTTTGGCCCCCTTACGACAGAAAAAGCCATGAATGAACTGCTTGAGGAGATCGAAAAGGTCTGCTCAAGGTTCTAAATTTATAGTAAAAAAAATGTTTCGTTTTCGGGATTTTGGTGATATAATTGAATTGAATTCCAGTTATAGAAAAACGGAGCAGAGAAAATGGCATCAAAAGATTTAGAAAGTGTCGAACGCCGTGAAAAGACAAAAAAAATACTATCTTCAAAAAACATTCCGATTGATGAGTCAACTGCACTTACAGAAACAGTAAAACCTGCCAAAGATTTTGATTCAATGTGCAAAAGAGCAATTGCGTCACTTTTAGTAATTCAGCTTGCATCCTCTTTTTATGAGGGCGACCGGGATTCTGACAATATCGAAATAATCAAAAGATATCTTTCTATGCTTGATGTAGAAAAATCCCTCCTTACACTCGAAAAAAAGATGCTTGAAGGAAAGCTTACAAAAGAGCAGCTTTTAAGCGTTACGTGGAAATATGAAGCATACTGGTCTTTAGTCTGGTCGCTTGGCCTTATCGAAGACATTGCTGACGCGTCAAAAACATGTGATTTTAATACTGCAATTTCTCTCGTACGCGACTGTCTTGAATATGATGAATTTAAGTCAAAATGCAAGATACGCCCTGAATCTGAAATTCTTGAGATGAAAGACCTCTACTTCTGCTATTACAAAGCCATATGCGCTGCAGGGGATGAACAGGAAGTTCGTAAGCTTAAACTTAATCCTGATGTAGTAAAGGAAAGGCTCAAAGGTCTTGAATGGATTTTCTCAAAGCAGAAAGACTGGTTTGAAATTACGCTTGACTAAAAAGACGCACAAAAAGCGGATTTTCCCCATCCTTTATTTTGCCTCGTTTATTGAAAAAAAATCTGTAAAATGATATATTCTCTTTAAAATCCACTGCATTATCAGGGAAGGAATTTCAATCAAAACTGCTGAAGCAGAGTCTTTTTAGGAGAAAAATATGGGTATCCGTGGCGAATTATTTACCACTCAGGTAGTTTTAGACAACAGGTCTTATTTTTTTAACGTAAAGGAAAACCGCGCGGGAGACATTTTTCTCCAGGTTGTAGAAAGCAAAAAAGGCGACGGTTCGGATTTTGACAGACACCAGATTGCAGTTTTTGCAGAAGACATGCAGAAATTCTTTAAGGGTCTTGAAGATTCACTTAAGTACATCGAAAAAGCAAAAAAAGAAAAATCTAAAAAGGCTGCAGAAAAAAAAGCAGCTAAAGAAGCAAAATATGGTCATGTTTCTTCTGCAAAACGCGTAGTAAAAAAACGTGGGGAGCGCGAAGATGAAAGAGAACATCTTTATACACCGCAGGTTAAAAAAAGCGGAAGAATCCACGTAGTTTCTAAAAGAAAGACAGATAAATAAATAGATTAGTTTTTAAAACAAAAAAGCGTCACACTCCGGTATGACGCTTTTTTAATATTTAAAAGTCATTCTCTGAATCGGAGATGGACCTATCTTTCTACATATTTCGCGGTGTTCGGATGTAGGATAGCCCTTGTGTTTTTTGTAGCCGTATTCAGGATAAAGCTCGTCATATTTTAACATAAGTTCATCACGTGCAACTTTTGCAATTATACTTGCAGCCATTACACTTTCAAACCTTGCGTCGGCCTTTACTTCGCTTTTACACGGAACACTTACATCAGGAATTTTATTTCCGTCTGCAATGCAAAGTATATTGGATTTATTAAAGACAGTTCTATCAAGATTATTTTTTTCTACCCATTCATCAAATTTCATCATGAGCATTTCGAATGCATTTTTCATTGCAAGAAGGCTTGCATTAAGGATATTTATTTTATCAATCGTTTCGTGATCTATAAGCCCAAGTCCCCACAATGCTTTTTCTTTAATTATGATTTCTGCTTCCTTTCTTTTTTTTTCAGAAAGTTTTTTTGAGTCATTTAAAATTTCAACTGGAAAATCAGGAGGAAGAATTACAGCTCCGGCAGAAACAGGGCCCGCAAGAGGTCCCCGCCCTGCTTCGTCAAGTCCGCATAAAATATTCTGCATGACTATTCCTGGTTAAAGCCTTTTATAGTATTTGAAGAAGCTTTATAAACAACAGAACTTTTTTTGTCCTTCCACACAGGTTCAACCGGCTTTAATCCAGAAGAATTTTCATCAGGATTTTCTGCTTCAAAAACGTTGCCTGAAATCTGACCCGATGTTGAATAAAGCTCTGCGATGCGTCCCATTGTTCCTGTAACACGGCATCTGCTGTTTATAAAGTTAAGTTCAGTTTTCTTTGCAGAAATGTTTACACATGTTGCAGATACAGTCGAAAGTCTGCTTGATGAAACATCAACTTTAGAGTTAAGCGCAGAAAGAATGCATGAATAATCATTTGCACATGAAGAAAGAATCGAATCCTTAACGCTTATTACTGATTTTGAAAAATTCATGAGCGTTGCATTTTTATATCGGGCAAAGCTTACTTCTGATCCATCAAGACTGAACACCGCATCAGATCCGTAAAAGAGAACGCTGGTTTCATCGCTGTCAGGACATACACTGTCGATTGCGATATTCTTGAAACTGCAGTTTGCGGCAGATAAAACCATAGCAGATTTATCAGAAAAATGTATCTTAGAATATTTATCCCCGACAAATTCTACGTCATGCTTTAATGAAACTTTTTTATCAGGAAAATTAACTTTTCCGTTTATGTAAAAGCGCGTAAACTTTCTGTCATTTACAACAGCTTCTATATCATCAAGATTTGTAAACGGGTTTTCTTTTGTTCCGTCTGCAACCGAAGAAGAAGAATTTTCAGAAACAAAGAAATTGCACTTGTCAATTACAACCGCATATTCTTTAACGTCACTTACATTATTCCATTTATCGATTGAATAATATGCAATTACAAAAACAGTTGTATTTTCATCGTCTGCCTTTAATGAAATTACAGAGTCGTCATATTCCTTAAAATCATAGTTATGAAGGCTTGCATCGTATCCAGAAACCATAATGGCTGCATATCTGTCTGAGAACATAAGCGGATCAACGGTCTCTGCGTTAGAAACAGAATATTTTACAATCTGTTCTTCATCTTCTGTAGAAAAAGTAAAAGTCACATCGTTACGTTTTATAAAACTTGTGTCAGAGCAGATAAACTCTGGTGCGCGAGGCTTTTTTCTGTTTACTAATACCGATGCGTACAAAGTTCCCTGACACACATTCTGACAGTAGATATCAAGCGGAATCAATCCAAAAAACTTTTCTCCCTGGAAAGCATCAACGATTACAGATTTATACAAACCTTCTGCAAGGCTTACATTCTGCACATCGTTATTTTTAGAAAATCTGTATGACTCATCCCCTTCAAGAGTTAAAACCATAGTTGCATCTTCCTGCTCTATATAACGCAGCGTAGGAATCGGCGGAACATTGTAAGTCATTACAGGATTTAAAGGGCTGTAATCAACACTCTGCCATCTTATTACATGAGAAACAGAACGGTCAATTTCTACAGGATTTTTCCAGCTTGTCCAGAGCCCGTCATCTATCTGATAAATAAATTTCGTATCTGTAAAACGAACAGTCTTCCACTGCTCAAAAACAAAAGGAACGACTGCCCTCGAAAACTCGCCTTTAGTTTCAGGCGCAACATGAACTGTAAAATTCCAGAACAGGTCATCTTTTTTAATTACAAGCGAAAAATATCGGTCGAGATTAGAATCTTTAGAAATGCTTATTTTTCTTCCTCTGTCAAATCCAGGATTTTCTGTTAAAGGAGAAATACTGTATTCAAACCCAGAAGGAATATTAAGCTCTGCCCCAGGTTTTAATTCTACTACAGAAGCAGAAGACATTTTTAGTATAAAGTTTTTTTCTTCAAGTGTAGTAAGCTTTGAAATCTGTGATTCATCAACATTGTATTTTATGACATAGCTTTCTTTTTTTTCATCAGAAACTGCAGTAACTTTTATTTCTACATCGCCTGTAAGATCAAGCGGAACAGGACCGTCATATGCAAATCCGCGTGTTTCAGGATCATCACCTGTTATCGAATAAAAAATTTCTTCGCCGCCTGTTGCATTGATTATAAGAGTCTGTCTGTTTCCGTAAGTCTGTGTAACAACTGACGGGCTTACCTGCACTACATCTGCAAAACAATTGTAACAGAACGAGATGAGTACAATGACAAAAACCATATAAATCTTAAAAAGTTTTCTGCTCATATTTTAAATTTCCTAAAATGTCATCTGTTTGCAAAAACTGCGTCCAGAACATCTTTAAGTTCAGGATCATCCTTGTAGTAATATTCTTCGAGGTCTTCTTTAGAAAGTCCTACAAGCTCGTGACTCATATAATGAATCCATCTGTCTTCGTCTGGATTTGTAATTTCAAATTTACGGCAGTAATAGTCAGGAATTATTTCATGCTGATTTTTGTAAGTAAAATGCTTGTAATCGTGAACAACAATCTTTAAGTCTTCACGTGGAATCCCGCGGTCAAGGAGAATGTCTGCAAGCGCCTGAATCGTGTCGCCCGAGTCGTAAATATCATCAACGAGCATTACTTTATCACCCGGTCTCAATCGTTCCGGCGGATAAGTCCAGCCGTCAATCATAACCTTTGAGTGACTTTTTACACCGCTGTAAGATCTTGCAACTAAGGCTGCATATAAAACAGGATGCTTGTCCTTTCTTACGATTTTAAAATACTCGCTTATGACATTTGCCATATAAGCACCACCCCTGAGCGAACAGTAAAGAACGTCAGGAACAAAATGGTCTTCTGTATAAATTTTATGTGCAATCTTTAAAGCATTGTTTCTTACTTTATCGTACGGTAAAAATTCCTTAATCATATTTTCCTCTATCCTTAGAATTATATCAGACTAAAACCGCTTTTACAAATTTTACATGCTGAATTTACTCAAAAACCTCAAGTCTTTCTGAACTTCCTGTAAACCTCGGCCATAAGCCTTATTCCTTCGTCGACTTCCTTATCCGGCCTTGAGTAGTTCATCCTGATGCATTTTGAGTAATGCGGATGGTTTTCTACCGGCTCAAAGCTTTTGTCAGCAGGGTTTCCGAAGAAAAAGTATTCTCCCGGAACGACTATTACACCCTTTTCCTTAAGCTTATGATAAAACTCCTTAGACGTAATCGAAAGGTCTTTTAATAAAAGCCACAGGAAAATTGCACCTTCACTTTTATGAATTGAATAATCCGTATCTTTAAAATACTTGTGAATCGCTTCCTGCGTTTTTAAGCTCTTTTCAAGATAAAATGGCTTTACATACTTTCGAGCCGCTTCGATAAGGGAGCCGTCCTTTATAAGAGAACCGGCAATCGCCTGTCCAAGACTTCCCGAAGCAAGAGCTACGATTGCATTTAAATTTGAAAGAGCCGTAATTATTCTTTTGTCTGCAATTACAATTCCTGTTCTGAGTGACGGGAGCCCTATTTTAGACAGGCTCATAGAAAGAATTACATTTTCGTCCCAATAAGGAATCGCGCCGTCATCAAAAATAATATCAGGCCACGGAAGCCCGTATGCATTGTCTACCATCAGCGGTATGTCATACTGTGCGGCAAGCTTTGCAAGATGGTGAATCTCATTGTTCGTAAGAACGTTTCCCGTAGGATTTGTAGGACGGCTTACGCAGAGAGCCCCTACATTGTCATGATTTTCAAGATAATCCTCGAGTTTTTCAAAATCGATGTTGTATTTAAAAGTATGATTGTCAAACATCGTAAAAGATGCGGGGATTCCGACAAACGTGTCTTTTTCAAGTCCCTGATCCGCATAACCTATGTATTCCGGAACAAGAGGCAGAACTATCGTCTTTTTTTTGCCCGAAGCAGAAAATGTTCCGCTAAAAAGGTTAAAAAGGTAAAAGAAAGCGCTCTGGCTTCCGTTTGTTATCGCGATATTTTCCGGCCCGATTTTCCATCCGAATTTGCCCGAAAGATATTCTGCCACATTTTCGATAAACGAAACCCTGCCCTGAGGTGCATCGTAACGCCCTATAAGATTTTCAAAATCATTTGAATGGTTTAAAATAAATTCCATCCTGCTGCGGTACATTTTTTCTATTTCTGGGATCGAAGCAGGATTTCCCCCACCAAGCTGGAATGAAGGAATGTTTTTAGGAAGCGGCTTTCCAAGGTCATCCATAAGCTGGAGTATTCCGGACTCGCCGCACAGTTTTTTTCCAAAGTCGCTGAATTCTATAGTATCCATTTTTCTATTATATTGATAAAAACTTATAATAACAATATGAGTTTTTACCTACTAATTTAGTATGTTTAGTACTTCCTTTTTTTTGCAATTTCTGTTAGTATATGTCAAAGATTTCAATTTAAACGCATAAAAACAGCAGAGGTAGAAATGTCAGATAAACTGGTTGATATTCAGGATGTATCCGTAAGCATAGATTCAAAACAGGTTTTAAATAAATTAAGTCTCTCAATCGGGAAAGGTGAAACTCACGTACTTATGGGACCAAACGGCGCCGGAAAATCAACTCTCGGCAACACACTCATGGGAAATCCTGTCTATACAGTTGAAAACGGAAAAATATTTTTTGACGGAACTGATATAACTGACCTTACTGCAGATAAAAGAGCAAAAATGGGAATGTTCCTTTCGTTCCAGAATCCGCTTGAAGTTCCAGGAATAAGTCTCGAAACTTTCATACGCAGTTCACTCCAGCAGATTACAGGAGAAAAAGTAAAGCTCTTCCAGTTTCAGAAAGAATTAAAAGCCAATATGGAATTTCTTAACATGGCAGAGTCTTATGCAAGCCGTGACCTTAACGTAGGTTTTTCCGGCGGTGAAAGAAAAAAATCTGAGATTCTCCAGCTTCTTATGTTAAAACCAAAGTTTGCAATTCTTGACGAAACAGATTCTGGTCTTGATGTTGATGCAGTGCGCACAGTTTCTAAAGGAATTGAACAGTACCAGAAAAGTCAGAACGGTTCTCTTTTAATCATAACTCACTCAACAAAAATTCTTGAGAGCCTTCATGTAGATTATACTCACGTTATCGTAAACGGAACAATTATAAAAACCGGCGATGCTTCTTTAGTTCAGGAAATCAACGACCATGGATTTGAGAAGTTTATCAATCAGACAAACTAATGCAGGAAAACTAAAAGATGGCAGAAACAGACAAGACACAGATTGATGACATCGACCGCTCAATGTACGACTTTCGCTACGAAGAAACGAAAGACTTTTACAGAATTAAAAATGGTCTTACAGAAGAAATCGTAGAAACTCTCTCGAAAGAAAAAGGTGATCCGGAATGGATGAGGGAGTTCAGATTAAATTCACTTAAAGTATATAACGAACTCAAAGTTCCAGAATGGGGACCTTCAATCGATGACCTTGATATCGAAAACATCGCAACATATGTAAGACCAAACACAAAGATGCAGGCAAAGTGGGAAGACGTTCCCGATGACATAAAAGACACATTCGAAAAACTCGGAATCCCGGAAGCAGAACGCACTTCTTTAGCAGGTGTCGGTGCTCAGTATGACTCAGAGCTTGTATATCACAATGTTCAGGATGAAGTTGCAAAACAGGGCGTTGTCTACATGGGCTTTGAAGAAGCATTAAAGTCAGAACAGTGGGGACCGATGGTAAAAGAATATTTCATGACGCTCGTAACTCCACGCGACCACAAGTTTGCAGCGCTCCACGGTGCAGTGTGGTCAGGCGGAAGTTTCGTTTATGTTCCAAAGGGCGTTCATTTATCTTTCCCTCTCCAGTCATACTTTCGCTTAAATGCAAAAGGCGCAGGTCAGTATGAACACACTTTAATAATCGTTGACGAAGATGCAGACCTTCACTTTATCGAAGGATGTTCTGCACCAAAATATAATGTTGCAAACATGCATGCAGGCTGTGTAGAGCTTTTCGTAAAAAAAGGAGCTCACCTTCGCTACTCTACAATCGAAAACTGGTCAAAGAATATGTACAACCTTAACACAAAGCGTGCAAAGGTAGAAGAAAACGCAACGATTGAATGGGTGTCAGGTTCATTCGGTTCGCACGTTTCATATCTTTATCCGGAAAGCGACCTTGTAGGAAAAAATGCAAAAGCCGAGTTTACAGGAATTACATTTGCAGGAAACGGACAGAATCTCGACACAGGTGCAAAGATGGTTCACCGTGCACCGGACACTACAAGCTTAATAACAACTAAGTCAATTTCTAAAGGCGGCGGAATTTCTACATACCGCAGTGCCGTTTATATCGATAAAAACTCAAGCGGAGCAAAGGCTTCTGTAAGCTGCCAGAGTCTCATGCTTGACTCAGAAAGCCGCAGCGATACTATTCCTGCGATGACAGTTTTAACGGACGAAGCAGATGTCGGACACGAAGCAAAAATCGGCCGCATTTCTTCTGATGCAATTTTCTATCTTATGAGCCGCGGGATCCCGGAAGATGAAGCTCGAAGTATGATTGTTACAGGCTTTGCAAACCCTGTAAGCAAAGAACTTCCGCTTGAATATGCCGTAGAAATGAACAACCTCATAAGACTTGAAATGAAAGGTACACTTTGAGATTTGGGAGTAAGCGATGAAGATTGATGCAAAAGTAAACAACATTCCAAGCCTCACATGGAACTGGTTAAAAATGAATCATGCTGCTCTACAGCTTGAATCTGATTATAAAGAAAGAACAAATGTTTCTGTTTCAAAAATTCCGCATGGAGTAAAATTTGAAAAAGATGCAGAAAAATATCTTATGAGCATTGCGCCTGTCGATACGGGAGCAGGAAAAGAAATTTCTACATTCCTTTTTGACAACGAAGTTATTCCGTCTGCACTCATCGTAGATGAAAAAAATAAAATCGAAGAACCTGTTTTCTTTAACTTTGACTGCAAGGATAAGACATACAGTCTTTCTTCTCAGATTGTCTATGCAAAAAAAGATTCAGAAATCACGGTAATAATGAACTTTACTTCTGACAAAAAAGCACAGGGCTTTGATGTTGTTCAGACTAAATTATATGCAGAAAAAAATGCAAAGATTCATCTTGTAACAGTTCAGATGCTTGGAAACGATTTTATTCATGTAAATGACATCGGAACATTGTGCGAAGAAAATGCTTCTATCGAGGTTACTCAGATTGAACTGGGCGCAAAAAAATCATATGTCGGAGTATCATCTTCTCTTAAAGAATATAAATCAAGTTTTAAATCTGACACTGCATACTACTGCCGTGACAATCAGGAACTTGATATGAACTATATCGTAAACCACACAGGAAGAAAGACAGAAAGTACAATGATGGTTTACGGAAGCTTAAAAGACACTTCTAAAAAAACATACCGCGGAACAATTGATTTTAAAAACGGATGTCAGGGTGCAACAGGAAACGAACAGGAAGAAACTCTCCTTTTAACTCCGTCTGTCGTAAACAACTCGATTCCTGTAATTCTCTGTGATGAAGAAGACGTATCCGGCGAACACGGTTCTACAATCGGTAAACTTTCTAAGGAAGTATTGTTCTATATGAATACACACGGAATAAGTAAAAAAGCCGCAGAACAGATTGCATGTCAGGCAAAAATAAACCGCGTTGCTTCTTTGATTCCGGATAAAAACGTGAGAGAAAAAATTTCTCAATATATGGATGAGGCTTTCAATGAGTAGTGTTTTGCAGGATATAAGAAATGATTTCCCGATTTTTAGTGCTAAAGAAAATGAAGGGCTCATATATTTTGACAATGCCGCAACAAGCCAGAGACCTAAGTGCGTAATTGATGCAGTTTCTGATTTTTATAAAAAAAATAATGCCAACCCACTTCGTGGGCTTTACGGACTTAGCATGCGCGCGACAGAAGATTATGAAAGCTCACGCGAAACGGTTTCTAAATTTGTAAACGCAAAAGAAAGCTCAGAAATCATTTTTACACGCAATGCAACAGAAAGCTTAAACTTAATCGCATATGCCTATGCAATGGAAAACGTAAACGAAGGTGATGAAATTGCCGTAAGCATTATGGAACATCACTCAAATATTCTTCCATGGCAGATGGTTTCGCGCGCAAAAAAGGCGAAACTTGTATGGCTTGAGTGCGATAAAGAAACGGGTGTTATCCCCGATTCTGAATACCAGAAGATTAACGAAAAAACCAAAATCGTTTCTATTGCGCATGTAAGCAATGTTCTCGGGATTACAAATCCTGTAAAAGAAATTGCACGCATCGCACATAAAAACAACGCCGTAATCGTCATTGACGGCGCACAGGCTGTTCCGCACTTTAAGGTAGATGTACAGGACATTGATGCAGATTTCTATGTATTTTCGGGCCATAAATTTCTTGCGCCTACAGGAATCGGCTGTCTTTACGCAAAGCGTGCAATTTTAGACAGCATGTCGCCTTTTTTGCGCGGCGGTGAAATGATTGAATACGTTACGCGTGATACTGCAACTTATGCAGAAGTTCCGCACAAATTTGAAGCAGGAACTGTAAATGCAGGAGGCGCTGTCGGCATGAAAGCTGCCTGCAATTATCTTGAAAAAATAGGCTTTGATTTTATCGAAAAACACGTTGATTCTCTTACAGGACTTTTACTTGAAGGCATTAAAAAAATTCCGCATATAAAAACTATAGGACATCCGGACTATTCAAAACACTGCGGAATTGTTACATTTACCATTGACGGTGTTCATCCGCATGACATTGCAAGCATTCTTGATACAGAAAAAATTGCAGTACGCGCAGGACATCATTGTGCACAGCCGCTTGGTGCATATCTTAATCTTCCGGCAACGGCTCGCGCTTCGCTTTATTTTTACAACACAGAAGAAGAAGTTAACTTATTCCTTGAAAAGGTTGCAAAAGTTAGAAGCTGGATGGGATTTAAAGAGGACTAGGACAATGGATACAAAAGAACTTTATCGTGAAATTTTAAATGAACACAATATAAATCCAAATCATAAAAAGGATCTTGAAGGTTCAACGATTTCACTTAACGGTGTAAACCCAAGCTGCGGTGACAACATCACTTTAAATCTTAAGGTTTCTGACGGTATCATCACTGACGGTTCTTTTACAGGAAGTGGCTGTGCTATAAGCCAGGCTTCTGTAGACATGATGCTTGATCTTGTAATCGGAAAGACAGAAAAAGAAGCAGTTGAGCTTTCTGAAAATTTCATGCAGATGATCAAAGGTTCTGCAACAGAACAGCAAATAGAATCTCTTGATGAAGCTGCAAGCCTTCAGGATATTTCTAAAATGCCTGCCCGTGTAAAATGCGCTGTCCTTGGCTGGCGTACTATGAAAGAATGCTTTGACAAAAATAAAGACTCAGTTCCCGGCACAAATCCTGAATGCTGTCCGTCTCATTAAGATTAAAAGTTCTTGCACCTGGAATCTCTTTCATAAATACATACTGTTTTTTTGCATAAGCGTGGCTGTCGCTTTTTATCTTTTCTTTTATTGCTTCATCAGAATCAAGATTCATAAAAAATTCACGGTACCCTATCGCCTGCATTCCAGGATTTTCTTTTTTATATCCCATCTTTATTAAACCGTCGACTTCTTCTTTTAAGCCTTCTTTAAACATCTGTTCGATACGAAGGTCAATTCTTTCGTAAAGTTCTTTTCTGTCGCGTTCTAAGATTACGGTAATAAAATTAAATTTGTCCCTGAGCTTATTTGAAAGTTCAAAAGAGCTTCTTGGTTTTCCTGTAAGATAAAAAACTTCAAGCGCCCTTAAAATTCTGTACGCGTCATTTTTATTGATTTTTTCTGCGCTAAGAGGATCTATGAGCTTTAGTTTTTCATACATAAAATCTATTCCGGATTTTTCAAGTTCCGCCTTAAGATTATTTCTTATTTCAGGGTTTGACTCAGGAGTATCCGGGAGGCCTAAAAGAAAATTGCGTATATAAAAACCTGTTCCGCCACATACAACAGGAATATTGCCGCGCTCATAAATTTCTTTACAGTATTCATCTGCCTTAGTTACAAAGTCGCTTACGGAAAACTGCACGTCCGGCGTTACAAGGTCTATCATATGATGCGGAATTTTTTTAAGAAGATTTTCGTCTGGCTTGGCAGTTCCGATGTTCATGTACTTATAGACAGCCATCGAATCTGCACTTATTATTTCGGCATTGAATTTTTCTAAAGGTGTTTGTTTTATTCCGTCTTTAAAAAAAGAATGACTGCCGTCTCCGAATAAGTGTTCGGTTAAAGCAGTCTTTCCTGTAGCTGTAGGAGCAAAAATAACAATTACCGGAATTTTTTCTGTAATCATATTTACTCTTACAATAAACCTTATGTCCTGATTTTATTTCTGATCAAGACGCATCTTTACTTTGTTGTTGAATAACTGTGAAGCAGCAAGAGATACAACTTTGTCTTCGTTTTCTTCGATCTGTGGATCCTGAACCATAGACATCTGATATGCGCGGCGGTTTGCTGCAACAGTGATTTCGTAAATGTTATCTGTGTATTTTACAAGCTGTTCAAGTGGAAAAATCATTTTAACTCCGGATAAATTCAAAGAAAATTAATAAATTTATTATATAAAATTATAAAATTAATGTCAATTTTTTGAAAAAAAATGTATGATATAGGTATGAGAAACATAAAGCGAAAAGCGCTTATCCTTACATGCAAAATGCAGGGCGAAAACAACAGATTAATAACATTTCTCACCAAAGAAGACGGTATATCTACTTCTATTTTGTATGGTGGACCAAAAAGCAAGCTTCGTTCTCTCGTCAGCCCGTGGAATTCGGGAGAAATAAATTTATACAATGACGAAGTAAAACATACTTCGAAGATTACGGACTTTGACGTAGAAAAATGCCATATGTCGTTCCGCGAAAGTCTTTATAAAACCATGGCGGCAAATGTCGCGACAGAAATCGTAATACTTACAAAATGTGCAGGAAGCAGCGAAGAATGCTTTACCCTCTTAAACGGCTTTCTTGACGGACTTGATCTGCTTGATGAATGCGAAGGCAAAAAAGGGTTTATAAGATTTTTATTCCGTTACCTGGGACTTCTTGGAATTCAGCCGTCAGACTTTAACTGCGTAAAATGCGCTTCTCCTTTTTACAGTAGAAATCAATCTCAAAATGATGTAGTATATAAACCGGGTGGAGCATATTATTCACAATCAGAAAACGGATTTATCTGTTCAGATTGTTTAAAATCTCTTTTTGACAGTAAAGAACGGCAGCAGCTTTTTGAACTTACTCCAAGAGCTGTTGCATATTTAAATGCCACAAGCGTTTGTGAACCGTCTGTTTCACGCAGAATGCAGCTGACTGATGAAGAAATAAATTTACTGCAGCGACTTGTTTTTTCCCTTATTTCTTCTGGCGTCGGAACAAAAATTAAATCATTACAGTCAGGTACCGGCATACTATGAAAAATTGGATTAAAAAAGAAATACAGAAAGAATCGGTAATTGAACTTACAAAAAAATATTCAATAGATCCGCTTACTGCAAGTATATTGACACGCCGTGGAATTACAGAAGGAAGCGACATACTGTATTTTCTCGAAGACGATCTTCGTTTTCTGCACAATCCTTTTCTTTTTAATCAGATGGGAGATGCCGTTGACCGCATTCTTGATGCAAAAGATGAAGGCGAAAAAGTTTTAATCTTCGGTGACTGTGACGTTGACGGAATTACAAGTACAACAATCCTTTATGAATATTTAAAATCTCTTGGCATTGATGTACAGTTTAGGGTTCCGGAAGGTGATGAGACATACGGAATGAACAAAGATGCCGTTGATGAATTTGCAAAAAATTACGGCACTCTGATAATTACAGTTGACTGCGGAATTT
>JAEEGL017280334.1_pt1 | contig 45118 bp, 40 predicted proteins | sample 9134231 | NCBI WGS metagenome assembly JAEEGL01 (sample SAMN16246548, study PRJNA631951) | gut metagenome | biome: gut microbiome; feature: rumen; material: fiber-attached | host: Bos | place: Iran: Karaj | collected 2018-10 | reverse complement strand
TACCGTCTTGATGGCCTGTTCTGCATCCGAGATAGGAACCATCGGATTGCCGTGTGGCATACGGTACTTCAGCACAATCAGCGCGATGCCCTGATTGTTAAAGAACGTCGCCCACTGGTGTCCCTCGTGGTCCATCGCCAAATGGGTATACCCGCCGCCGGGACAGCACACCACCGCCCGTCCTGTCGCCTTCTTCGCGTCAGGCAAATACACGGTCATCTCTGCCTTGTCCTCCTTATCACTGCTGGCATATGATGCCCCATTGGGCCACAAGTCCATCTTCATCCCTTTCTCCTGTGCCTGACTTCCCAATGCTATCATCAGCAAAAATATCAATTGAATCTTTCTCATCTTTCTTATTTTTCGTGTCCTTAGTGTCCTTTGTGGTAGATCTTGTATTTCAGGATGGTGCGACGATAGATAGCGAGGATATAGCGGCGGAGAGGCTTGATCTTCCACCAGAACCTACTTGCTCTGACTCTCCAAGGCGAATAGAGATATGCTCTTCTTCCGCTGGGGCTGATGACATACTCTGCCTTGGCGGCTACTTCGCTCATCTTGCAGTGCTCGTCACCACCCAGGTTTCCGTCGCCCATCAGTTGCACGTCGTCGCCGTCAACCTTGATCACACGGTGGATGACATACTTGCAGCCGTTGATCCAGGCCAGTATCACATCGCCCACCTCCACACGATCGGTCTTCACCAGTTCGACGTTGTCCACGCCACCAACAATAAAAGGTAGCATACTGGTGCCCCTCACAGGCAGCACCACACGCGGCACCGTCTCTAAGGCCTTGATAACACCGGCGATGACCTCATTGGTAGGCAGTGTCTTATGCATCTTTTCCATGGGTGCAGGTATTACAGCACAAACGGGCAGCCGCCTCGTCGGGCAGACAGTCGAGATGCCATACAGGCACTAACTGTGCCAGCAGGTTCTCTGTCTCATGCAGGCCATCTGCCACCTTCTTATCCCAGCGTTTACCAGAGATCGACGGTACGATAGCCGCGTAGGCCCTGACACCTTTCAGCCGTTTGATCTCATTATAAGGCGCCTGATCCAACTTCACAATACCACCTACGGGATAGACCACATTCCGATAGCAGGGTGTTTTACCGCTCCAAGGCGAACCATACACACGAGCCACACCGTCGATGATACGCACCACGGGATTATCGTCATTCACCAACTCAGTTCCCTCAATATACTTCAGCCACAGACTTGAGTGCGTGCTCTTACCCGTCCCGCTCTGACCTAGGAACATATATGCCTTACCTTGATAACTCACCACAGACGAATGGAACAATGCCGTCTGACTATTCGCTGTTGCTATGGTGTACATGACCATAAACGCATTATTCAAGCCAAACTTCCAGTTACCCTTCAAGCATATCTGTGCCTGACGGTAATCCTTGTCAGCAATCATCACGGCACATAACTCATTCTTCAACCAGAACTCGAAATAGGAAGATCCGTCATCCAGATGTCCAATAACGATAACTTGTCCCTCTTCTTCCTGTTTCGTTTCTTCGTGGAAGGTTGTCACTGGCATTTCTTCCACGATCTCCAGACGGAAAGTTATGTTGTCCGTCGCATCCGTCAGAAACGGCTCGTACTGCCGTAACCCGCCTATCAGACTGTCGTGTTCACCCGTCATCAGAACAAATACATGTTCTGCCACCTTATAATATAGTTCTTTCATCTTTATAATTATTTGGGCTGCAAAATTACGAAAATAATCCCATTCATACAAATTATTAAAGCAAATAACACTTGATGAAGTATATTGCTATCATGTGTAAAGGATAGAATGCATAGAAAAAGTATTTGGCTACAGCTCCTTGGATAAACCCTCGCTTACCATTATATAGATTTATGGGAATAAAGGCCAATCCTGTTATCCAGCCCCAGGGAAGGAAGAGACAACCCACTGCTGCCTGTATGACAGGAGAATGGCGAAGCACATAAAGCAGGATGATGAAACAGACACCTTTACTCCCATAGTCTGTGTGTATCAGCATACTTGCTCCTATCAGAGAAAAGAGACAAATGGCCAATTGTCCATTCAGATGACTAGACTCTGAATGGCAAGGCAAGATGGCACAGCCTTTCTCCCATCTGCTGATGGCAAAGAGTGCGAGAATACCTAAGAAGAGCGTGAAGAATACATTTTGCTCTATAGCCGAGATTTTACCGAAGCGCATCAAGTCGAATGGTATTTCAGAAACGAGAGTAAACACAAACAGATTCCGCGCATATCTTCTACGGTTACTTGTATGCAGAAAACCTTCAACCAGCAAAAATGCGAATAGCGGGAAAGAGAGCCTTCCAACACATCGCAACAGGAAATAGGCCGTAATGTTTTTGCCGCCCAAAGTACACAGTGGCGTAATAAACTCACTTTGATACCGCAGAAAGACCAAATCGACATGGTCGATGACCATTGTCACCATAGCGAGTATCTTCAGTCCGCTACCGCTTAACACACGGTATCGATCAGAAAAAAAGAGCGACTTGTTTTGAATCATATTACCACATTAAGACTTCATCTACCATCTTACGAACGGTCCTCCATATCCCCCCCTTCTCAATATGACTTTTTTCTCCTATCCTACAAAAGAAATGCCACAACGCAGTACCGTGGGGATTCCCTTTTTCATCAAGTCCCCCACCGAATTGCTGGATTTTCATCAGTTTGTAAAAGCCAAACGATACTTCATCTATTTTCATTAACGAACTGTACTAATGAGTATTTAGCTATATATTTTTTAGTCCTAAAACTTGTAAATCTCAATTATTTATCGTATCTTTGCGGCGCGAAATCAAACAAATATGGTCGTTTGCGGAATTAGAACATACTCATAACGAATATTATCACGAGTGATGGAATATAAAATTTGGTATCCTCAAATACCTAATATGGGGGATTTGCTTAATAAAGACATGCTTGAATCTTTATTTCATATTAAAATTCAAAGAGTAAAACGTAATGAAAGTAATATAAGTGCGATTGGTAGTTCTCTATCACATACACTTTATTCAGTCAATTTTAAAAATAGAATTAAACAAAGAATAAGAAAAATCTTCAATAATGATCCTTTTTATATTTGGGGGACTGGCTTCATGAATTATAATACTCAAGAAGACAACAAATTTAAATATAGAAATGTTAAAGTTTTATCATTGAGAGGAAATCTTTCTAAAAATAGAGTTGAGAGAATTATAGGAAATAATCTTAACATTCCAACAGGTGATGGAGGATTACTAGCTGACAGATGGCTTGGTGAAAATCTGCCAAAGAAATATCGTATAGGAATTATTCCTCATTATAAAGAAAAAGATTCACCAATTGTAAGTGAAATGAAGAAGAAATATTCTGATTCAGTAATCATTGACTTAGGAAAGAAGCCGATAGATGTGGTCAAGGAAATCGCTTCTTGTGAAACCATATTATCAAGTAGTTTGCATGGTTTGATAGTAGCAGACAGTTTTCATATCCCCAATAAGCATATCCTCCTGTATCCTTATGGAGAGAGAATGAAAGGTGACGGATTTAAGTTTGCCGACTATTATTCATCATATGGATTGCAAGACACCCCCTTAGATGTGACTACAACCAATTGGCCAACTATTAAGTCTATTATTGAAGATTATTGTATAGAGCCTTCAGTTGTTGAAAAGAAGAAAGATGAAATCTTTTCTGTCTTCCCTAAGTAAGTGTAAGAATTCGTAGAAATACACATTTAAATATTTGTTAGACTGCTTACAAGTTTCACCACAAGATGGGCATCTTAATAGCCTCGTTTTCTAAGCTCTATTATTAGATCTTTTGTGAACTCATCAGCACCACGGGCATTTAAGTGAGTACCGTCTTTAAAGTATTCATTGCGGTGTACGTATTTGGGGTCATTGGAAAAATCAAGGAATGGAATGCTGTGTTGTTGGCAAATGTTTTTTAGGGGAGCTACCTTAGCTGTATCCATTCCATACCACATTGGCGATACCACAAAGAATAATTGAGATCCTTTTGATAAATCAATGAATTTATTAATATACGATATTTTTAAGGGATCAAATTCAAATTGCTTGGGCTTTGATCCCTTGCTGACCTTCATTGGGTCAAATTTTGCATTTATCGGTCTGAACCCTTTTGTCCCAGTATCAGCTGAAATCGAGGTAAAATAAACGAAGAGATTCTGGAGGAATTTTGTATTATATCGATACATTTGGCATAACATCTTGTAGCGTTCTGTCTTATCGATGTCATAAAAGATTTCAGGGATTCCTGTACGTTCATATCTTGCCTTTAACCAACCAAGATATTTGTGATTGTCATTTTTTAGTAAGTCGAAAGAGGTTGAGACGTCTTGTATAATAATCTTTGGTTGATAACGTTCTTTAGCCATTGTTAATCGTCCATAACTCAGAATAATGCCATTACCATCATCACCACAATTATAGCATGATAACCCTAAAGAATCCTCAAGCATAGTAGCATTGTAATGATGAACCGCACGAGAAGACCCAAAAATCAAAATGTCTTCATTCGCCATATTGCATATATAATTATCACGCCCTTGCCCACCAACTTGAATGTGGTTGACAACGTAATTCATTGCAATACCGAAGATGTTATCCAAAAATACAATTATAGCAAACAATATGATTATTTTGATGAGAAATTTCTTCATATCAATTAAAAGTTTGCATAAATAAACTGGTCTGCGCTGAATACTCCAGAAAGAAGGATCATTACGATTAACAAGATGTAAGTAGTCCATCTTACCCAACTTCTCCTATTATTGATTAACTGGAATCTATGGGGTAAGAACTCATCTCTTAAATCTTTTACAAAAAGAAGAATGACAGCAAGAGGTATAAAAGGAGGCACTAACAACGTATCGGTGAAGAGTTTCATAGGTAGCGACGGATCAAATATCCTTGTAATCACGCCACAGGCATCGCTCAGTGTCGGCATACGGAAGAATATCCACGCGAAATTAACAAGCAAAAAGGTAATAACGATCTTCACGGTCTTACTCAACCAGCCATAATTGCATTTCTGCTGACCCAGCATTTTTTCAATGATTTGGCAAATGCCGTGCATGCATCCCCAGACGATGAATGTCCAGTTGGCACCATGCCAAATACCGCTAACAAGGAATGTAACGAAGATATTCCAATAATTACGCAGCTTAGAACATCGACTACCGCCCATCGGTATATAGACATAATCTTTCAGCCATGTAGAAAGTGAGATATGCCAGCGATGCCAGAAGTCAGTGACACTGACAGCAAAATACGGACGCCGGAAGTTCTCGGTCAACTCAAAACCCAACACCTTGCCTACGCCAATAGCCATCAACGAGTAACCCGCAAAGTCAGCATAAATCTGTACAGTGTAAAGAAGACTGGCCACAAAGCACGATGTGCCGGTATAGTTCATATAGTTTGGTAACACCGTATCAACATAAAGCGCTGCGCGGTCTGCCACAACCACCTTCATAAACATACCCCATAGCAACATCTTCAATCCCTCGACTGCTTTAGCGTAATCGAAATATGGACGTAGGTTTTTCAACTGTGGAATGATGAGCGAAGCCTTATTGATTGGACCAGACAGGATACTTGGGAAAAACGACACAAACAAAGCGTAAGTCAAGAAATCACGCTCAGCCTCATGCCGCTTATAATAAACGTCCCATAAGTAGCCCAATGTCTGGAAAGTAAAAAACGAAATTCCGATGGGAATTGCCCAGTTGAGACCTTGCAAATGGAAGTTTAGTCCGACAACAGACAAAGCTTCGCTAAGATTGCTGTTGATGAAATTGAAATATTTGAAAAAGCCCAATGGCAATAATGCCAAAAATACCCCTACCGTCAGAATCCGTTTGGGACGTTTCGTCTTTTCGATGAGCAAAGCCGAATAGTAAGTCACTCCTGTCACCCCAAGTAATATTAGCACATACACAGGTTTCCATTGCAGATAGAGCAGATAACTCACAAGGAGCAGGAAAACATTTCTCGCTTTGCTATATCTTTCCGGTATGACATAGTACAGCAGGAAGATGAGCGGGAACAGCACAATGAAATTGAACGAGTTGAATATCATCCGTCGTAGAGTTCTAACAATGTCTATCCATTAATCTGGAAATCCATTTCCACATGGAGCCTTTTTCTAAATGACTTCTCTCACCTAATTTAAGGAAGAAATGCCAAAGGACAGTTCCCTTTGGATGTCCCAATTCATTCTGTCCCCCACCAAACTGTTGGATTTTCATCAATTTATAGAATCCGAAAGTCACCAACAGCCCCATCATTACCACAACATAAGTCTGCCATTCTATCGATACCCCACATTTCCACATGATCAACCATGTCAACACAACAGATAAGTTTATTGACAAAATAGACAAGGCTGCCCCTAAGTGAGAAAAGCCCATATCGATAAAAAGATGATGCAGATGCGTCTTATCAGGTTTAAATGGAGAATAGCCACGAAGAATCCGTAATGTTATGACCCTTAATGTATCAAAAACAGGTATGCACATAACTGCCAAAGTGAAAGCCAACAAACTAACACCCTGAGTTTCAAGGATGCAACAATTCGTTCCTGATGATAGCGTATAAAACACGAAAATGGCCATCAAGACACCGAGTGTCATGGTTCCACCGTCACCAATGAACATCTTAGACCTTATTCCGAATACATTATGAAAGAAAAATGGCAATAATGAAGCCATCACAACCATTGCCATACAAAACAATACAGATTCATTTACCATCCAAAACAAAATGGCAAAACACAAACAAGACTGAATGCAGAAACCCGACACGTAGCCATCCACGCCATCAATCATATTCACAGCATTGATAATGCCAACTCCAGCAATGACGGATAGGATAATAGCCACAATATTATTTAGCTGATGAACCGACCAGAAGCCATGAAAGTCATCAATATAGATACCGGATATAGCAATAAATACGGCAACTAACACGATTTCTATCAGGAACCTAAACATCGTTGACAAATCTGAAATATCATCCCAGATGCCTATTATTTGCATTATTGTCATGGCGGCTAAACACCACACAATAATCGGCTCTGGCAGATAACTTGCCAGAATGAGATACCCCATAACAATTCCAAGGTATACAGCCACGCCGCCTAACACTGGTATAGGAGTACGTTGTAGTTTCCTGCCGTTCGGACTATCCACGACATGATGTTTTTTGGCAAACTTCAGAACTTTAGGAAAAACAAATACTGTTACGAAAAATGCGAATAGCGATATTATTAGAACAAAATAATCATCCATATGAATCATTACCTTCTTAACAATTCACCTAATTTATAAATATACCGAAGACACAATAAGAAAAAATTAGAATACACTCCATTTTTCTTCATGGCACGGATATGTTCTTTCATAATCTGTTTCCTGCTCGCTAACCCGGCCGTTGACATTCCACCCAGTCGCATGGAAACAAAATCCTTATTTACATATTCTGTCCTGATACGATGGATATAGATCAGTCTCAGTAGATTCTCAAAATCAGCAGCAATTTTATAGGATGTGTCAAAACCACCATATTTCTGATAGATCTCTCGTCTGCAATAGAAAGAAGGGTGGGCGGGCATAAATCCGAATCGCATGAGTGGACGCACAAAGAAGCGAGAAGAGTAGTATCTAACGCGCTTTGAAATATCTTCAGCCTTCACATAATGAACATCCCCATAGACTGCATCTATATCATTCGTTTCAAATGTATTTGCAACCTTTTGTAACACGTCATCCGAGATAAAGAAGTCATCAGAGTTCAAAAACCCGACAATGTCGCCGGTCGCCATACCTATGCCTTTATTCATGGCATCGTATGCGCCTCTATCACTTTCGCTGATATAGCGCAGTCTGCCTCCGAATAATGGCTCATATTCTCTTACAATCTCTAAAGTGCTGTCTTTTGAAGCGCCATCAACAATAATGTACTCTATATCAAAATAAGTCTGTCGGAGCACACTCTCAAGCGTGTCTCGTATGGTATTCTCACTATTGTATGTTGCCGTTATAATTGATATTTTCATCTCAAATGATATGAATTATTCCCTCTTACTTATTACTTAGGCATGTATTTCATGCTACAAATCAGAAATCCAGTTCTGAGATTGGGTGGTGATTCTTTGGTATAGTTTCAGGAGCCGCATCATCAGATAACGCATCCATTGAGCTTTTTCCTTCTGCTTTGCAATTTCCAGGATTCCATCCAAATCGCACTGCAACAACACATCTATATCTCTGTCTTTTCGATATTCTATAGACAGGCAGTCTTGAGCCCACGCCACAATTTTCGTTTGATGGAGTTCTGTTTCTATAAATGTTCTCTGTTCTTTTATACTCACACCAAAATGTATTAGTAGTCGTAGGTCATAATAAAAGTCTCCCATATAATAGGAAAACACATCTGGCAGGCAATCATCAAGACCATATTCCTCACACATATCATATTTGGTATTATAATAGTACCCTCCCTTTATCAAGGGGCGAAATTTGCTTGTCATTCCTCCATACCTGTAATGGTATAGTAACTCGTTCGTTATCCACAGGGTGTTGAGATATGGGACCAACGCCAAAATCATGTACCGATCTTCGCTCGTTATTGTTTTCGATGGGAACATCAATTCCTCATGAACTTCCATCGCTTTTTTTAAACATTCAAGTCGATAGAGTTTCCCCCATACTACATTAGTAAGCCATTCGTTACCACCAATAAAAAATTGGCGCAATTCTTCTTTGCCTACAAGCCTGTCTGCCATAGCACAGTTCTCCATTTTTATTCGTAGTAACCCCCAGTCGTCCAGCACCCTATCAAAGTTGCAGATAACCATATCAACCTGATGGTGATTAGCAATGGTAATGAGCCTCTCTAAAGCGTAAGGTTCAAGATAATCATCGGTGTCAATATAAAAGAGATATTTCCCTCTAGCTTTCAACATGCCATCCCTACGTGCATAAGAAGCTCCTTCATTTTGTTTATTTAAAACTACAACCCGGCTGTCTTGATGGGCATACGCCTCACATATCTCCAAACTATTATCTGTGGAACCGTCATTTACCATGATAATCTCAATATCATGGAAACTCTGACAAATCACAGATTGAATACATTTTCTTAAATACCGTTCTCCATTATAAATCGGTATAATGACACTAATAGTTGGGTTGTCCAGAGAGGGCATCATATTAAAACAAGATTAGCAATTCTTATCCCTTAACTCCTCAATTTTGGCTTTGATATTGAAAAAATACTGCATTTTGAATGCGGCCCACATAAAGCCTTCTTTCCCCTCAAGGAAACCTGCTTTTAGAAAATAGCAATAGCAAAAATATAAAGGACCAAGCCACCAGGAATCTATTAATCTATATTTGATTCTTTGCTGATATGTCAATTCACCAGAATGGCTTTTCTTTTCCAGGAAATGATGAGCCTCCCAGCTTGAATATTCGTTATGTTTCTGTATGTATTTTGATAGACCTTTAAAGTCCCGATGAATTATAGGACTATGGATTTTGCCTATACTCCCATTCAAAACCGGATGTTCGTGTATCTCCATATCCAGATTACTCCAATAGTTTTCTGCTATGAATTCATATTCGCCAGCACCGACCTTGAAAAATGGCAGCTTTCGCATTGGTGCGCCATGCCTCATCGGCTTACCCATAAATTCATTCTGATAATTGATCCAAAACCCGACACAATCTGTTGTCAATATTTTTTCCATGATTTCTTTTTTGAAATCATTTGTTACAAATTCGTCGGCATCCAGAAATAGAACCCAGTCATTCCTGAGTTTCATATTTCTAAGCACCCAATTTCTTTTTTTGGGAAAAGTCCCATTCCACACAAAATTGACATAGGTTCTACCACTCTCTTTTACGATCTGAGGAGTAAGGTCCGTACTACTACTATCAACGACAATCACTTCATTAAACTCATTCAACAGATTCAGACAGTCTGCAAGAGTTTTCTCCTCATTTTTGACAGGAATTACAACTGTAACTGGTATTATACCCATTTTGTTAGTCTTCAACAATCCGTTTTTTTATCAGCTTTGCAGGATTTCCGCCCACGACTGTCCATGGTTCTACATCTTTAAAAACACTAGCAGTAGCACCAACTACAGCTCCTTGTCCAATAGTAACCCCCATTCCGATGAAGGCTTTGACACCTATCCATACCTGATCTTCAATAATAATGGGAGCAGATATCATTGGATAGTGAGAGCTAGTTATATCATGACTACCAGGGCAAAGGAAAGCCCCTTGTGACACTATAGAATTGGAGCCAATCTTCACGATATCAACATTATAACAAATAACATCACTATCCAAGCAGGAATTTGCCTCCATAATCAAATTAGCAGGATAATACACTCGTGCAGACGAATAAACACGCGCTGTCCGATGAATTTTTGCTCCAAAGCATCGGAGCAAAAAACGTTTCCAACTACTCCCTACACTTCGGGGCAGTGGACGTGCTAATAATCCCCATACGACACACCACAATAGACGTATTAATTGGTTTTTTCGTCCTAAAGGACCGTGATATTTTGACAAATCAATTTTTGTATTGTCATTCATAAACATATAATTATAATTCTACGGAGGATAGCAGTTTTTTATAATTTGACCGATAGATGTCGTAAACGACTTCCTTTCGATAGCATGTCTTTGCTTTTTCGAATGCTTTTACACGTAATTTGTCTGCTTCTGATTGGTGTATCTGGCACCACTTGATCGCATCAGCGATGCCAGAGGCAGACTTTTCTGTAACAAGTAATCCACACAATGAGCCATCTAATGATGTCAGCATGTCTGGAATTGCTGCTCTGGAGCATGATATTACAATCTTTCCCCTGCTCATAGCTTCTAATATGGATATAGGGAACGCCTCTCCCCAAAAGTAAGTAGGCAGACAAATAATATCTAAAGAATTGATCAACTTGACAGCTTCCTGATTAGGTAGCTTTCCTAAAAAATGAATATTCTGCCCCATTTTATCCCCAATCAAATTCACCATATGTTTAATATCTCTCTCAGAACCAACTCCTGCGATGTAAAGATGGGTCTCATTATCCAGATTCTCAAATGCTTTGATGAGTTCAAAAATGCCTTTTGTTGGTATAATATTTCCAACAAATCCAATCTTTTTATAGTTACATGGTTTTATATCAATATGATTGGGAACTTCTATACTGTTTGGAGTCAACTCTATCTTATTGCTTATATCAGGAATGCTATGGAGAAATAAGAAAGAACGTTTGTCTAACACCCATGTCTGGTCAAACAATTTGGTATTAATCCTGAATAGCCGGCTCCATATACTCTTGGCTTGATAGAATTCTGTCACAGCCCCAAAACGACAATGCATGATACTTTTAATGCCCTTTTTCTGGCACAGTCGAACTATAAAATAATCTCTAAGCGTGGCTTTTCCACTACTTGTAGTTGTATGCATGATCTTTATGTCCGGATTATCCTTTATGGTCTTTTTTATGTCGTGGATTATTCTAACAAAAGCTTTAATACCATAAAACGCGCCCTTCACCCCCTTGATTTTCGTAAAATCTTGCTCTGGAGCTATGTCTACAACCACCAACTGAAATTCTTCATTTGAGAAAGTTGCGATGAACGTTCTTGCCCAAGAGCCGATACCGCCATTACCTTTTAAAGGGAACAATCCTAGTATTTTGATCATAAACCTATGCTATCAATGCCATATATTTTTTCACAAAAGCCTCTTTACCAAATCTTTGTTCAGCCAGCTCACGGCTTTTCCTGCTCATTTGCTTCTTTTCTTCGGAAGGAATAGTTATATATTGGATGATGCGCTCTGCTAGTTCACGTGGATCATACGGATCGAACAGAAAACCGTTTACCCCCTCCTCCATGATGGAGGCATTGTCACAGACATCACTACAGATAACGGGTAGCCCGCAAGCCATCGCCTCACACAGGACATTTGGATAACCCTCATATAATGAGGGTAGACAAAACAAGTCTGCTTCCTGATACTTTTCTTGAATAGCCATCGTCGGTTCATGGAAAGATAACACGTCAGGTAGCTCTAAATGATCAATCAGACTAAGATATTCATCAACTAAGTCTGTTTTACGCCCATACCAGTCAACATGAATATCATATCCTTGATCTTTAACAAACTTCGATGCCTTTATAAGACAATCGATATTTTTCTGTCGCTCTATTCGGCCTGCACCGATAATCTTTATAGGACCATTCTTCTTTTCCTCGATAACAGGTTGGAAAAGGTCCAAATCCACGAAATTGGTGATGACCTGAATTTTGCTGCTTAAGCGAGGATAATGATTAATAATAAACCGTTCTTGCGAAAAAGAATTGGAAACAATTACATCTGCCCATCTGTAAAGAAAGAATCTTACCCTATCCTTGATTGTCAGTCTTTGGGTGGTATTCCGTTCTGAAACAACTAGTTTATATTTTATCCCGGTCAGTCTAACAATAGAGGCTATAATATTCGGAGAATCCAAATAAGATATGACAACATCTGGTTCCAATTCACAGAAAGTCAGTCTCACCTTTTTAATCAGCCATATATTCCATTTCGACTTCTGTATATTTAAATGTCTTATGCTATATTCCTTTAGGTCGTTTTCATAAAAAAGGATATCATGATATGTTACTATATACACAAAATGTCCCTTTTCTTGCAACAAAGCTGCAAGCCCTACCAATTGTCTTTGGGCACCACCTTGTGTCAGACTGTCAATAAAAAGAATTATTCTCTTCATACTTGTTTAGGCAAATGAATCAATTCTCCAAACCTATAGTCCCATTCCATCGGTGAAAAACCGCCCATACCACTTGTAGGGAAAAAAGTCAATTCCCCAAAATAAACGTTTCCATCTATTTCATATAAATCGACTCTTAAAAAAGCATGGCCTTGCGAAAGACAACTTGCCAAATTCTGCATCAATGTATAGTTGGTTGGCCGAGATGGCTCAATCTCTGAAAAAGGAAAACACCGAGGTTCATGAAAAGGCTGATGAATCCAATTCTCATCAAAGAAATCAATCGACATCTTTTCTTTACGATTTGATACGACTTGACAATATCTTGGTATTCCATGAAAACAAAAAAATTTGTAATCTTTGAGATCATTTCCTTGATTTTCCAAATATTTTTCTGCAATTATCCGTGGCTTAACATTTTTATATGGCCATTCACGGTTTTGATAGAAGTAATTATTTTTAAGTCCTTTCCTCAGTTTTCTGATAACTTCCTGTCGATTCAATTTTGTTTTATCTTTGCATATTACAATACTTCCACTGTCATGAGTACATTTCAGCACAAACTGGCTTGGTAATGCATCAAAATTTATCTCTTCTACCTTATCATAAACTGATAACGTTGGAATAATATATTTTTGACCGATTATTTCTGCCACATATTTCTTGGCCTCCACTTTATCTACCATTCGTGTATATTCTGGTCGTCTGTCATAAAGTTTCAGCCATTGCATTTTTTCGCAATATGTTTGCGGATTATCTAAATTCAAACGATAACCAACTCGCAATGGAAAAAGCGTTTCCAAATATTTCCGATCGTCTTTAAAAAGACTAGCACATCGGTAAACAACTGCACGAAGGAGCCTGTTTTTATTAATGCGCATAATCTGTCATATATTTATCTCTCTGATTCATCGCTAGACAATATCCAATACATAGAGACGCCGCTAAAGGCATATTATTAAATGACATAGAGAATATGGCAACAAGAAAATAGACGATAATACAATCTCTTAAAGCCCGTTGATACTCCCGAGGACCATGATAGTTCCACCACTCATAGACAAAGACACACCAATATACCCAATATAGCATCACTCCCAATAGCCCTTGGTTGATGGCAAACTCCAACCAGTCGTTGTGTGCCCATCGCCCAAACTCTCTAACCGTTCCTGCAGCACCATGGCCAAACAAGAATTCCATCAGAGTTGACCTATCAATGAAATAGCTCCATAAATTCAGGAAAATATGGTCTCGCCCACTTGAATCTCCCTCTAAGGTCCTATCTATCCTCACCCTAAAATAGGAACTCGTTTCATACAAATTTATGATATATTTATAAGCTGCATATAAAGCCGTTATTGACAATCCAACAATATAAATCACCTGTTTTTTTGTTACTCGTCTCATCTGATATGACATAAAAGAGACTGCAGCAATAGCTCCAACGAGAATGGCTCCTCTTTTTATAGACATCATAATAAATATGAAACTGATAAACATAAACAAATATTTCCAGATTGCTTTAAACGTCACAACATAAAGCATCATGATAAGAGGAACAAAAAAATAGCCTATATTGTTTGTTATTTCATCTCTGTTCATGTGTGCAGAAGTCATCTGGTGCTTCTGATAAAAGATAAGTATGTTACAGATCAAAATGAACAAGAAAAGATTGTTAATAGTTTTAGATGACAACTGGCTTCTTAATGCGAAATAATAGAAAGCATAGATGGGTAGAATAGATTGAAAAAGGGTCTGTAAATAGAAGTAATTCTTAGAGACACTATTTACATATTCTTTATGCATAGTCTCTCCACTTATAATCAAAACTAATCCATAGATTGTTAGTATCAATAGCATTATGTTTAACCATTTCAGATAAACAGGAGCTTTATATACTACATTAACTTTTAAGAAAGCGAAAAAGGAAATAGCAATCACTGTAGCAAATAAAGACTGGGCGATAATACCCTTCAGCATCAACATATGCTGTAGGAAATACAGCATCCACAGCAGCACATAAACATATATCAGATTTTTTGATAACAGCTTTATCATAATAGTATGCCCAATTTACAAGTATCTGATAATTCTTGCCGGATTACCTGCTACAACACAATTATCTGGTACATCTTTGACAACAACACTTCCAGCACCAACAATGACGTTATTGCCAATTTTAACATCACCAACAATATTCACATTCGCACCTAATGACACATTATCTCCAATAATTGGAATCAAGTCATTCCTACCATGCATTTTGTTCCCCAAAGTGGTAAGTTGACATATTGTAAAGTTTTTTCCAATACTTCGGGCGTTAATCCTTGTAGAGTAAGGATGATTTAACACAAAAGCACCTCCGCCAATGTGTTCCACTTTACCTATATGGAATGAAGGGTATGGTAATAATATATGGCATAGCACGCATGAGTATTTTCCTACTCTGTAATAGAACAAGTTCCTATAAGGTTTACAATATACCAAATAGTAAGCAAGGCTCTTATTGGGTTTATATCTTCTGTTCATTTCCATAATATCCTCATAAATCAAGCTTTTTTTCTGCTCTTTCATGAAAAAGAATAGAATAAGATGCGGAATGACAAGAAAATATTTCCAGATATTAAACAATCCTCTCATAATTATATCAATTTGATTTTTCAACAAAAGCAACAATTATTCTTAATTAACAATTTGAACGCTTTTATAAATGGATGATATTGAAGAATTGTCTTATTAGAACAAAAATCCATCAATTCATACTTTTTTAAAATCTTTTCCAAAACACCATGGTTGTTATTTCCTTTATATTTCAAATTTACAAGAGACTCTGAAACAGATGCAATAATATATGATTTTAGATTAGGAAATAATGAAATATATCTAATACGCAAGGAATTGAATAAACAAATATTGTCTAACGCCCTTTCTACATATTTGTTTTGTGTTGAGGAATCAGGTATTTGCACATATATATAAACAACATCAGATATTTGAACCATTTTCTTAACATGAAGAAGTATCTGATAAAACATATAACCATCCTCTGCATTTGTCATGTGATCAAACACTTCATATTTATAATTTTTCAATAGTGTAGCCTGATATAGTTTCCCCCATAAACATTGCGGTATTTGCCTTTTTATAACCGACTTTAACACCCCTTCTGAGCCATTTCCATATTTTAACGAAAAATCGGTCTTCGTTTTTGTGCCATTTGTCTTATAAAACTCATAATTACCATTTACAATATCAGCACCAGTTCTGACAGATTCTTCATATAAGTTCTGAAGTGCGGAATTAGGCAACCAATCATCAGCATCACAATAGGTAATATAATCTCCTTTAGCCATCTCATCCCCCAAATGTCTTGCTATCATCGGACCATGATTTTCCACCTGATGCCTCACTATTATCCGATCATCTCGACTAGCATAGTCATTCATGATATGAAGGCTTCTGTCAGTACTACAATCATCAACCAAAATCAGTTCCCAGTCTTTCATGGACTGATTCTGAATCGACTCAATACATCTGCCTATATATTTCTCCTTGTTATAAACAGGAACAATAACACTGACTTTTGGCATTTCTGAAGGTTATATAGTTATACCAACTCTGTTGAGAATGCTTTGACAATAATTGTCAGAAGGGCATATAGCTTTTGCTGACACAAGAGCTCTTTGATCCTTATATGGATCCAAACCCATGGAAACGTCCGATAAGAAGTGTTTCATATCATCTATGTTATAGAGATGATGCCCAGGCATATAAATAAGCGGATTCTCAAAAACAAAGCCACGGGTCTTTTTATACGCCTCAAAATCATCTAAAGTAAAGGCTATGGGGCGATTCAAAATCAAATAATCTACTGCTACTGACGAATAATCAGATATCAGAGCATCAGTTAATGCAATAAACTTATACATAGGGACATTCGCATCATCAAACACTCTGTTATCTATCTCCTTGATTCTATTAAAGCGACCAAAAGGAATATCGTATTCTTTCTGATATGGATGCAGTTTAATTAATAAAGATATATTTTGCTCGATACAATACTTATCTAATTCTATCCAGTATTCTGCACAACTCATTAATGGAAATTGGGTGATGGAATTGCTGTCTGTATATCGATTCGTTTTATCCGCCCTATATGTTGGCATCCATAATATAACTTTTGTGTCTTGGTCGTTCCTGAATGTGTCTATCAAACGTTTCGCACCCAAATCCCTCTTTTTCAACCAATCATAGCGCGGATATCCTATTGGGAGTATTCGACTCTCATCAATATTCCAGAAATATGCTTTTGTCTTCACAAATAATTCCCCAGGAACTAACACTTTATCAAAAACTTTGGAACCCTCTCCATCAGCTTTACTCTTATCTTTATAACCGCAGCCATGCCATAACAGTATTCGATGTTGGCTCTTACGAGCAATCTTCCAATCCACCATCATACCATGAGTACTCATCAGATAGCCAGCAGTTAAGAGCAGGCGAAGACTTCCCAACTTATATTTACCGTATTTTGCTTGACTGGTTATAAAAGAAACAGATTTGTTTCGTTTTTGATAATAATCACAGTCTTTTACATCAAAATATATTCTATACTTATTGTCATAACCATTTTCCAGCATAAAATCTGCCAATGCCCGGGCATTATCTGCATAATCCGGCATACTACGTAATATGACAACAGACTCATCAACGGGGAAAAACCATCTTATATAATAAGCGTAACATCTTTCCAACACTTGATGGAAAAGTGTGAGCATAAAGATACAGGTCCCCTTGAAGCTGTTATTCTCTTCAACTGCTTTTAAATAGCGCGTCTTGAGTTGCATTATTTATAAATGTTCTGGCCTTAACATCGTCGATGACACACCTTCAGTATATGGAAGAAACACCACGTCAACGCCATATTTTGAAAGAGTTTCTTTTGTCTGCATCCATCTAGGATTTCCATACCAATCCGAACCTATGAAAATGGCCTCGAATTTTAACTCTTTATATAATTCCAGTTTATCAAGCGTATGAACAATGATACATTTATCTACCGCTTTTAAGTTCCTGACAATCTCTGCACGCTCACTTTCCTTGATAACTGTTTCCTTATGCTTATAGGAAGTTACTAAATCGTCAGAGTTCACCCCAACAATTAAGTAATCGCATTGTTCCTTTGCTCTGTTAATTAGGTTAAGGTGTCCGATATGAAACATATCATATACGCCTTGAGTATAGCCAACTTTATACTTTTTCATGCTAATTCCTGATGATCAGATTTCTTACTTTTTGCTTAATTCTTCTTTTTTCTCTTTCTAATTGTTTCTTAAAGGAAAAGTTCTGCGATAGAAAAACTTGATATGGCAGAGGGTCTTCTTTGCACCTTATAAAAGAATATGGCGAAATATTGTCAATCCTATTATACTCATCTTTACCATAATAACCACAAAAATAATCATCAAAGTTAACTTTCTCACTTATGCAGACAGTCCTTGCACGTATATCTCCTGATACTTCACCGAATGGTTTGTTTAATAAATGATCAACCAACAACTTCGGCATATTGATACCAGCACAAAAAATAGAATAACCAAATGCACCGAATCGAAGATTCAATTCATTAAAGTATAATTGGCCTTTATGTTCATATAAATCAATATCACATAAGCCTGTAAAATCGACGATCTCCAAAAAACGATGTATCTTCCTATGTAAATCTTCCTTCTCCATTAAAGGGGTTACTATGCCTACTTTTGTGACGCCTTTGTGCCCCCCCGCTCCAATAAGCTTCTTCTCAATCAGTCCGGGCGTGACGATTCTGCCATGACTGCAGAATCCGAGGACCCCATATTCCTTGTCAATTTCAATATACTTTTCCAATAACATTGGACAATCCCTTTGTCTTGCTACATCGTCCAGAACCAATCGAAGTTCAGCTTCATTATTACATTGGCGCATACACTTTTTATCTCCTTTGAAACTAATCTGGGGTTTGGGGAATATCGGATATTCGACATCATTAGGAAGGAAATATTGATGATGCTTGATATTGACAACCCAACCTTCTGCAACATTCAACCCTGCCTTACGGGCCAATTGTTTTTGATAAAACTTGTCCATCAAACAATTGGCAGCCCCCTGTTTCATATTAATATTGGGGAAAAGGAAATCTGCTTTAAGTAATTCCATATTTTCATCAATGGTAGATGCTGCGTAATCATCTACGGGAATAATGACTGTTTTGCTATTGACTCGTTTTAACGACACTAGTACTTTTAACAGTCCTTCCCTGTCTGGTTCTCGGGCATAAAGATAATCCTTTACATATTTTGAATAGGCATCTATATCCTTGCTTTCTGACGTTCCATTTGTTTTTATGACAATGACCTCATAGCCAGCCATACCTACAGCTCGAATCATACCTAATCGAGATGTATAGTTCCTTCCTATTACGACAACTCTTTCAGTCATTTGCTACCTCCTACCAACCTTTTTATGATTTTCTTGGCATGGATTGTCCAAATAGTCCAACGTAGTGCCCTGTATGGGCCCTTATCTTTCGGATCTTTAATAAAACAAATTTCAGAATTCTTTAAATGTTTGTAAAACTGGTTTGTCGGAATATAATTAATCATCCAATCTGCAATCCATAGGCGCTCGTTAACGAATTTTGCACTTCTTTGTATGGTCTGAGTCATATCGCTAATACGTTCCCCAACCATAGATTTCACAAACATCGCAGGAAGATTCACCCCCATTTTTGTGATGGCGTTGCCTGACCCACCCATTCGGAGATTCAACTCTACGAAGTAATACTTCCCTTCGCTATAATAAAAATCTATATCGAAAAGACCTACATACCCAACTTCCAAAACAAATCGTTCAAATTTCTTTACTAATTCCTCAAAACCATTCACAGGTAACACTTCGCCCCTATTTGCTACTCCAAAATGGTTTCCATGGGCCATTGATAGAATCTTTATGATACCGGGGATGACAACCTGTGCTCCATCTGAAAAACCGACAACAGCATATTCTGTTTCAATTACCTTATAGTCTTCTACCAAAAGAGTAAGGTCGAATCTTTTTGCTAATTCTCTAAGAAAAACATCTAATTCTTTGTCATTATCACATCGAGTTAATGTAGATTTACATCCAGGTAAATATGCTCTTGCCTTAGTAAAGCATGGATAATCAATGCACGGTGGAATTGTAAAATCTCCATTCTTAACCTCTATACAGCATGATTTTGTGACATTCAAGCCTACTTTTAAAGCTAAAGCCTTTTGTCTTTCCTTGTTCATCCATTCCACAATTGCACCTTGTCTGTGGTGAATATTTGAAAAAAGGAAATGATCTTTTAATAATTCGAGATGAGTATCAATAACTGTTGTTACAAAATCACTTACCGATATAATGATAGGTTTTTGGCCATCTTTGATACACTTCGTCAATAATAAATCAACAAGCCCCTTTCTATCATTTCCCAAATTATAGTAAACCTGACTTATGTATTTACTATAACAATCTATTGTTTTCTTTGTATTTAGTGTTTTTCCGTCGCTTCTATAACCTGTCATAAGAATAACTGTCACCTCACAACCGATTTGAGCTACAGAGCGGATGATGTTTAAGCGAGATGAATAACTATGACCTATTATAACAACAGTCGTTCTCATTGTATACAATTGTTATTATTTAGCATATGTTCTATCCCCACTATTGCTGTTTCTCTGTTCTGTTCGGAACGCAACGTGTGAAGTGTAAACATAAGGTCTCTCTCACTATATGCGTAAAGCCATTTATTATATGCTTTCGGAAAATACTTTTTCATCTTTTTCCGTAGTCTCGACGGGCTTTTAAACGCTGTTAAATATACTCTAAGTTCGTTGTCACAAAACTCTTGGAACTGCCTATACACGTAATCTTCATCAGCAATCATTTTCGAACGGTTGTAAAAATCCATCAGATCTTGACATTCATTATATCTGACAAACATATTCTCAGATGAATTTACCAGATACTTATTTATCTGTGTATTCTTGTTTTTAATTAAAAGTTCAACAATTAACCCAGAATCTGTGAGTCCAGGAGCAAAATTATTAAGAAGAAAGTCACCTTGACCATATAGCAAGTATGAACCGTTATAGTATTCCTCACAACCAATACAATGGGTATGTTGAGCCAAAACCATATCTGCCCCCGAATCAGCCATTCGATGAAAACGTTTTCTTAACTCCGGTGACGGATATTGAAATTTTTCAATACCGCCATGATATATCACGACCAAATAGTCACAGCTACTTTTGAGCCGTTCCAACTCGTGACATACGACATATTCGTCATATAGCCATACCCCGGCAGCAGTTTTTGTTGGTATATTATACATAGTCTCACTCACATTGTAAAAGCCAATTTTCACATCATCGATTTTCTTTATCAGCGAATGAGCGATCTCATCTTTTGTCTTTCCTGCACCAAGATAGCTAACCCCCGCAGATTTAAGGACATCCATCGTATCAAGCACACCTTGATGTCCTCCGTCTGTTAAGTGATTATTGGCTAAAAGACATAAGTCTACCCCCAATCTCTTATATGCCTCAACCGAACTTGCAGGAGCAACTTTTACAGGTCCCGTTTTCCTGCATATTTCTCTATGATTAGTCAATGCACCTTCAAGGTTGCATATACAAAAGTCTGCATCAGCGAATATTTCCATTATCTTTTCTCCAAACAGTGACTGAACATCTCCTTTTATGAAATAGGGCATGTTTTTTTCTGTTGGGAACAGATCTCCTGCAATAATTACTTTGGCGTTAACGTCACCGTTCTTTATACTCATTGCTAATTTAAATGAAACATAGTTCTTAGTATAGTTTTAGCTTTGCGTAAATAATATTGTTTCCTGCAATAGAACGTTGAATGTGGGCAGCCATTCAACCATTTTGCCATGACTACGCTATAATGGTCACCACTCTTTGCTTTAAAAAAACTCACATATTTATAATCATGCTTTAGTGCAATATTTTGACGATGAACATTTTTTGAATGGGTATCAAAAACTAACACTGAATATCCTTTTTCTTTAGCGTTATCCTCTCTTTTGGTATCCAACTGCTTGAAAATACCCTTCCCTACATAATCAGGAATGACGGCATCAAAACACACATATGCATAGCGACCATTTGAATACCAAGATGTACTAGTTTTATCAGCTATAGCAGCAGTACCAACAACTTTTCTCCCGTCAAGGGCTACTAACATCACACCTTGTTCACCTAACGAATCCCTTATTTTCCCTGCAGGCCAAAGATAATGGGTCATATTAATTCCTCTCTCGCGATTCAGAGCATGAGCTTCATAGAGGCATTGCTTGATGTCATCCCACGACACCCAGTCGGGCTTTTCAATGATTTGAATGGCTGTATTATTCATCATGAAATGCACTAATCAGGGAACCATGTATTAGGTCTAGGCCACAGCTCACGGATGATTCTCTCTGTATATTTACCCATACCAGAACCAAAAGCAGACTGGCTCAGTCCAGGATTCGTATTAAACTCTATGAGTACAGGCTCTCCATCTTCCTGTATGGCAACGTCCCAACCAACGATATTGAAAAAAGGCAGTTTCAAATGCAGTCGTTTTACCATGTCTACAGCCTTGTCAAACGAGGGGAGTTGGTACCCTTCTAAAACAATTCCAGTATCGGTCTTTGTGATATTGTCTTTACTAAATCCGCCAAATGCTACTTTTCCTAAACAACCAGTCTCTGAAATGGTGGTACTAATGCCTCCAGCACACTGATTGTCCACCACCGCACCGTTCCGTCCGATGCGAACAACCGAATAAATGATAAGCACCTCCATCCTTGAACGATATGATAAGATACGCATGGTGTTCACTGAGGTTGGGTTCAATGCAGCCATATCCTTGTGCTGCCTTACACAGTCCTGAATCAAGAAGTCTTGCTTATATTCCTTAAACAACTGCCCAATCGTCTTTCCAGACAAATCGGTCACTCCATCTTTTACATTGAAGAATTGAACATCCTGCCCTTCCGATTTTCTTGCAGGTTTAATAATGACCTTTTCCATATTCTGGCATAAAGCGATTGCTTCTTCTTCTGAAACAGGTCTCCCTTCATAATAGTAGTAGCCATTCATGTTCTTCAAAATGGAATGAACGATATTCTCCCCAGGGAACAAGAAATCACACATATTTTTGTCTCCCAATGCACTTTGAAGTCGATGGACATTTGCCTTAGGGACTAATTCACAATGATAGATATTATTAGGAACATATTCTTTAGTGAATACGCCTGTACGTGAATAGAAATACTCATGGCAAAAAAGTGGAATTTTCTTTCCTATCATGCTGATATAAAAGTCCTGTACTTCCTTCTTTTGCGCTTTTGTCAGTTTACGATGGTTCTCTAAATCCTTGAAATTCTTAGTGATTCGGACTTCCCACTTTTTCATTTCGTGCTTCTTGCGAAATTTGATTCTTAGCTTTTCAAACATGATTCAAAACATTATTATAATAACTAATAAATCATCATTTGATGACGAAGCATTGGCATTTTTGCCTTGACGTAATCAAGAACCTCTTCTAAACGGTCTCCAAAAATAGAACCATTGAATATTTGATGCAGTGCTAAGTGAGCACTATCTAAATTTACTTCTATTACAATTGGGTTCATATTTCTATCTATTGTGACATCCCATCCTATTAGGTTTGCATAAGGTATTTTTTTACTGAAATCTATTATTTGTTCTTTTATCTGAAGATAATTAGGTATTTTTATTCCTTTGAACTCTAATCCTGTTGGAGCCTTGTATATTTTGTTAAAGTTCTTATCAATGCCAAATTCACTCAAATATCCTTCTTTGTTAACTCCAACTAAAAATCCTATACCACTACTAAAATTATCAACGAAAGATCCGTTAGAACCCATCCTAAAAAAGGCACTTAGGACTGTACATTTTCCATTGATATTAAGTGTAACAAGACGAATGGTATTGACAGAATCTGGATTAAACCGAGCTAAAAAGTCATTTTGACAGACTACTTTTTCAAATTCCATATCATTAGGTGACAACAACTCATCAAGGAACCTGTCCTGGTCTTGTACTTCATCCATTATCACTTTCTTGACTCCCTTTCCTCCTCCTGTTCCTCTTGCTTTCTTGGCAACAAAAACAGATTGTTGCTTCAAGATTGCTATCGCCTCTGATTTTGATATCTCCGTATTATCTTCCAAAACAATGTGTCCATCTATCTTTTGTACAATTACCTCTGCCCGATTTTGTTTAGGAACAATATATTTTAAATTACTCTTGTGCTGCAAAAATAAAGCTGCCCATCTCAGATTAAAAACATGTTCGGCAAAATCATAGTAATCATCTGGCACATAATAGGGATTGAATGATCCACAAAATTTTTTATAAAATCCAAAAGCATCCCTTTTTCCTCCCCATTCTCCCCAGATGGCTTTGATTTTAGCAATCTCATCTTTCGTCAAAGGCATACTTCCGTATCTAGCACCTCGAGCATTAGATAACTCAGCTCTTCTTTTTAGATCACTTCTATACGCTATAGCATCAACAATCCTATAGTAATATTTCTTCCATTTATTCATCCTATTTTACAATTATAATTTCATATGGGTTTCCTCCCATGAGGAGAACTCAATATTATCAATTCCTCTCAGCATTTGTACATGTTCTTGCAAAGGTTTTCTTTCATGTGACAAATAAGACGGACTGTCATCTAGAAGAACACCGTTCTTATAACACGGATGACAATAGAGTTCTATAATTGGACAAGCATCAAACAATTCTCTTTTTGAAAGATAATAATCAATATTTGAAGATGGAATACTTATCACAGAAGGATCCCAACTAATATATCGAAATATTTTTTTTTTACTTTTTCTATTTTGAAATCCAATATATCGTACAGAAGTTATCTTAAATTTTCTTGTAAAAAAGAATAGCGCCACAGCTACAGGCCATGTCAAGTTATACCATAGGTGAAAATCAATGTGCTTATAATTACCTTTTCCATCGGTAATTTCAATGAACCTATTATATTGAGCTTCTATTTCCTTATATACACGTTTATAACAATTAATAGAACAAATATTAAATGTTTTTTTTTTATACCATATTAAATGACCATTTGTGCCAGAGAAAGGACTATCTTTCATTGCATCAGTAAGAGGAATATAATAAGGATTCACAAACAGCCGTCCACTTGATAGATTAACATGGAGATGCAGTTTGTCAATATATCCACCCTCAACAGCCCTATTAATAGCATCTTGAGAGTATCTACCATTTATTATGAGACCTGCAGAACATATTAAACCTTGCTTAAATGAGTCGTCTATTGCAGCATTTTGCTCTATACTTTTCCCAAAATCATCTGCATTAAGAATAATCTGTACCATGCCATCAAATTTTAAACTTTACCATAATAAACTTACTTATTCTCTATTTCCGGCAAAGACATTTAAATAGCTATACTTATCTGTCAACTCACCATCACGAACAATTGTTGCTTTCCTAATAACATCAGACTGTTCAACCTCGCCGCTAAGTAGTGGCTTAAATACATATTCAATTAACATATCTCCAAAATATTTACTAGCATCTATCGCCAAGGCATTTGGACATGTATCAACAGCCATAACCGTAATATTCTCTGGTGATGAAAATGGTTCTTCCTCGTTGCAGGTGACAGGATTAAAATCAAAATAAGGATCATCATGAGTCGTCGATCTTGTAGTTGACTTGATACTGCCGTTGATGTCACAAGTAACATCTCCTATCATCTTTATCGGTAGATGATACTTTTCGTAATCTTCCTTTTCTAAATAGACAGGTGCCTTGGGGTCCCAATAATGACAGGAGATAAAAATATCTGTATGCTTTGCAAATTTTATAAAGTCGCTTTCATACGCTTCTGGATTGTCTTTAAAATCTTTTCGGTCAAAGCTTTTTCCGTCTTTCCGTTTGACAAGTTCATGAACAGATGCACGATAGAATGACAAACAATCTACGGGCTCATCACCCATAAATTCCTCGAATGTCAACTCTTGGGCACGACATTCCCGCATCATATATGTTGCACCCTGCGCGACACGACCATTTCCTGTAATCAGTATCTTTAGCTTCGGCAATTGAGAGGTGGTCAAAATGGTACGCATCTGAGACAGCGTAAATTTTCTGTCCGGCTTGGGTAAAGAATCGTGTCCCATCTTCAGGTTATACCCACGTAACGTATAATAGACGCCCACGACGCCTGCCCACCATCCAAAAGCACAAACGCGTTCATCATTCTCATCAACCAAATATTCATAATCTGAGAAAGTAAGCCCTTTTGCCAACATGGCTTGCAGCAATGGTCTATTATATGCTTGCTGTTTTGCAATATGACCAAAAAAGAAATAATGTTTCCCTGGAATCATGGTATCTATCTGAGTTTCCTTGATGCCAAACAGTACGTCGCAATCAGACAAATCATCAACGACTTTCACTCCAGCTTGATGGTACTCCTCATCTGAAAATGCACGGAGATCACTACTTTGAACAACTATTTCCGAATCCAGGTATTCACGATTCAGTCTGGCTGCTTGTTCTGGGGATAATGCAACCCGATTGTCTTCTGGCACTTTCGTCTCTTTAATTAATCCTATCTTCATATCCTTCTTTGTTATAGAGTTCGTTTACTACAAAACTTATCGTGGATTATGCTCAAAAAATAGGTACATGCTTCTAAGTGAAACAAAAATGACCAACCCATATATACAACAATATAAGTGAACAATTTCAGAATACCATCATAATACATACTCAGATTCAGCATGTGTCCGATACCATAACTTACTAATGCTGCAGCGAAAGAAGCTAGTACCACAGGCAGAATGTCATTAAGTTGCTGACTCCACTTATAACCTATATGTTTAGACACAAGCCAGATATTTACAAAAAAAGAAAACCAATAATTAATAATTACACCACCCAATAGTCCATACATACCATACATATACAATCCACCAATAATGAAAGAAGTGCCAACCATTCTCTTAATGAGGGTCCAATATAACATGACCTTGCTTTTGCCAATTGCTGCGATGCACTGAGTATTTACAGATGTAAGGCAACCACTCATTCCTGCAATGCATAATACCTGAAAATAAGGAACACTTTCTAACCATCTCTCAGAATAAAGCAGCACAAATAGAGGTTTAGCTACTAATATCAAAATAGAAAGCAAAGGAAATGTGATAAACGAGATGGTAGTAGTCAAACGTTTAATCATATTCTGCATCTTTGGCAAATCATCTTGCATTTCAGCATATAAGGGATATGTGACTGCCGTCATCACTCCTGTGATAGTTCCAGCGGCTAACTTTTCTGTTCCTTGTGCTTTTGAATAATAACCTAACGTCACTGGACTATATACCTTCCCTATAAATAGTCCCTGTAATTGAGTACAGATATTATTAATAAGGTGGGTCATAAACATGAATATTCCAAAATCAAACAATTCCTTGAATGACTTCATAGAAAATGTCCATATAGGTTTCCACTTTGTGTATCCCCAAAAAAATATAGTAGGAATAAAGGCTCCAATAAGATTTTGTATAACTAATGCCCAAACCCCGAATCCCATATATGCCATAATGACAGTGATAATCAGAGAGATGATGGAGGTTATAATCCTAACTATAGCAAGGATCTGAAATCGTAGCTGCTTTTTCAGTTGATTACGTTGGATCAAATTCAAGGCATAAATAAATAGAACAAGCCCTTGAACTCTCAGCACTTCACATAAAATGGGAATTTCGTAAAATTTCGCAATTACCGGAGCTAAGAAAAATAGTATAGCATACATGACCGTAGCTAAGCCCAGGTTCCAAAAGAAAATGGTGGAGTAATCTTCCTGAGTTGGACGTTTTTTTTGTATCAATGCAGAGCCAAAGCCTCCGTCTATAAAGGTTTCAGCCACAACCATAAAAATGGCAAGCATTCCAATGCAACCATAGTCGTATGGCGTAAGAAGACGGGCAAGTATAATTCCGGAAATGAATTGAATACCCATTTTTGAATATCTCTGAATTGCTGTCCACATCATTCCAGATATAGCTTTTTGCCTAAGACCCTTTACCATAATAAATGAACTTATACTTTACTTCCTGCAAAGTCAATTAAATCGCTATATTTATCTGTTAATTCGCCATCACAATGCTACGTAGCTTACGTATAGGATAAGTTAAACGCATCATATAATAATTGCTTTCTATACCCCTGATTATCCGATTATCCCACTTAATGATTTTCCAATACTTTCTATCCAGTTCTCTTATATAACCAACCATTATCTGATAGCCTTTTCGGTTTCTATGTTCATAGTGAAACATCATAAATTTATGGGCCCGTTTGACTGTTGCTACACTGATTATTTGCAGATAATGTTCACTCTTTCCAATGAAAAAATCTCTGAGGACTAAATTCGATTTCAAATTCTGAATCTGAGAGGTCAGATGTTTCATATAATCATAAGTGATAGAATGTTGATTATCTTTATTGTAATGAAACAGGAATGCATTTATACCATCAACCTTTTTTGAATAATAGATTAAAGGGATTATTAGTTGAAAGTCATTACGTATATTAACACCCTCAACGCATCTGACATGATGGTCCGTGTAAAGGTTTCTTCTAATCAACCGACGCCAGACAGAAGCTCCACGTTTGCCTAGTAGGATCATTTCTAATAATGTGTCTTTGTCTAGATCCCAGCCTCCGTCAAAATATTCTTTCACGTCATCTTGATAGTGTGCATAGGCACGACATGTTACAATATCAGCATCCGTTTCCTGTTGTTTCTTAACTAATAACTCAACGGCATTTGTATCCACCCAATCATCGGCGTCCACCCAAAATGAAAAAACTCCTTTGAAATTTGCAATAAGGGTATTACGGGCAGCAGCAGAACCTCTATTTTGTTCATGACGCAGGATCCGTATCTGTTCTAACCGCGTCGGATAATCTTTCATCACATTTTCCAACTTCTGGATACTGGCATCGGGTGAACAATCATCACAAAAGATATACTCCAAGTTGTCATAGGTCTGCTCAAAGAGACTTCGCGCACAACGCTCAATATACGCTTCTACCCGATACACAGGAACTAAGACACTCACTAAAGGGTTACTCATATTCAATCAAGTATTAATAGTTTTATTTTTTATCAAAGAGAATAGTCTGTTTTTGACTTTATTCAGTTTGTTATATACATCTTCTCCATTCCTAAAATAGCTTGATAAATAAATTAACGCCAGATCAAGCATTATTCCCCAGCATCGGTGCTTCCTGGCTTGTTTCCAAAACATAGAAAAAGCTAACCAATAATCAGGTACCTTCCGAAGATATCTGAGACAATGGAAAGTGAAGTATAAGTATTTAACATAGCGGACCATCTCCTCTTCTTCCTTTGAAGGCGTCAAATGCATCAGGATATTTTGAATGACAATGCCCTTATTTTGAGCTTTTGTTTCCAGACTCGATTTCCTACAATAAGAAGTGGGAACAATATGATAATAATATGTATACTCAGATACAAGTCGCATATTATTCAAACTCTTGTACAAGAAGAAAGACCACAACTGATCTTCGGACCAGATTCCCTCTTTAAAATATAAATTATTCTGCAAGACAAAAGAACGCTTTAATAACTTGTTATGAGCAAAGATATATAGTTGTCTTTTGCGAAAGAAATAATATCTGATATCTTCATTACTTGTCAAAGAAGATGGAACTTTCTGCCTGCTGTTGTCCCAAGGGTTGGGACTCCTTACAGGTTGGAATAATGTATTTCCATACACCATCTCTATTGCATCGTCTTCCATTGCAACATCCAACAGGATTTCGATACTTCTTTTTGGTAATTCATCGTCTGAATCGATAAAGAAAAGATAATCGCCTGTCGCATTCTTGATACCAGTATTCCTTGCAGCAGATATCCCTCTGTTTTCCTCATGATGGAGTATGATAAAGTCTATAGGACCATTATAGGTTTGAATCATTCTTTCACACTTGGCCATACTATCGTCCTTACCACAGTCATCAACGATGATACATTCAATATTTTGATAGGTCTGATTCATAACTGAACGTATACACCGCTCGATGTATTCAGACACTTGATAGACAGGAATAATTATTGATACTAAAGGATGTGGCATAATAATAGAAGGCTTCTGATAAAAATCACTCAAATCCTCTCCAAGAGGGTCTTGTGGACCTCGATGTCCTGGGGTTCGGGCTCTTTGGTAATGAAGATATAGGAGAGGATGACGGCGATGGCGAGGAGAATAATGATGACAATCAAGCTCTTATGCAGCCAGCGTTTAGCTCGCCGCATCCACGCGATACGTCGGTATTTCCTTTCTTGGGAACGTTTTGATATACGTCCGTCATGATGATGGGGCATAGTCTATTTCAAGATGTTATAGAGTAGCGAAGTGAGGGAGATGAGGATGCTGGTAGCAGAAAACCAGATAGTAGTTGATGAACCGATGTTAGAATTGCGTGACTTCACCTTATTTGGCTCTACATATACAATATCGTTCTGCTGAAGATAGTAATAGGGAGAGTTTACCAAGCTGGCATCGTTGAGATTAAGGGTATAAATCTGCTTCTTACCAGTCTCATCTTCGCGGATGAGTTTCACTTTGTTTCGTACACCATAGATAGTCAGATCACCAGCTTTGGCCAGAGCCTCTAAGATGTTTATCTTTTCATTATCTACCGTAAACATACCCGGTTTCGCCACTTCACCAAGTACACTGATTTTATAGTTAATCATACGGACAGTGACCACAGGACGCTCATTCTCATTCAGATAGGGCTTAATTTTAGACAAGACCAGATTTTCACATTCTGATTTTGTCAGACCTCCAACAGTAATCATACCCACAACGGGGAATTCTATCTGGCCGTTATTATCAACCAAATAACTTTGGATGGTTGGCTGCGAATAAGTTGAACTACGATTTTGATTAAAAACAGTCGGGACAGTTAAGTTAAAAGGAGCTGCAGCTTCAGGATTGACTGTACTTATCGTGATAGTCAGGATATCTTTAGGCATAATCTTTGCATCGTAGAGATACTTTGACTGTTCATAGTCGATGTCCTGTGAGTTCTGAAGATACGCAATTTTCTTCGTGCTAGCGCAACTGCTCAGCAGCACCATGCCGAGACATACAGTAAATAACTTTAATAATTTCATAACAACGAATTATATTAATTATACGAATTAACTTTCAAAACTGCCACCAATGTTTCTTAGTAGGCAGATGATGGGAATCAAAGCCTGAAAGAGAGGCTTCTTCGAGGAGGTCGTGCCAGGTCTTGTTCTCACTGATCATACGGTAGATGGTGCCCCAGTCAGGCAGGCCGCCGAGGTTGCGGTCATCGATGAAGAGATCCACCCGTAGTTTGCGGGAGAAGTTCTCGTTGCGGGAGATGTCTTCCTCAGGGAAGTCGCGGTTAACGGCCCAAAACTCCACGCCGCGTTCACGACACCAGGCAACGGCCTCGTCAAGGAGCCTGCCCTGTCGTACAGACCATAGTATCAACTGATGCCGGTCACGGATGAGCATCTTCAGAGTCTCGATGGCGAAGGGTTTCTCAGAACCGATATCTGGGTAGCGGTGTTCTACGATTGTTCCGTCAAAATCAACTGCAATTAACATAATCGACAACGGATTACACGGATTTCACGGATGAATTCTATTATCTTTTAATAGAGTGGTCTTCTTTGTTGCCGTAGTGGGAATTGGCGTAGCGACCATATTGGCCGTAGGTGCCATAATGACCATATTTGCCATAGCCATAACGCCCATAGCCGTATTTACCATAGCCGTATCGGCCGTATTTGCCGTAGCGACCATAGCCATAGTAGTAACCATATTTGCGCTTCGACATATCGATGCCGTTGATGACCACACAGGGGTTGGGCAGCTTTTTCTCTTCGGCGAGACCGTTGAGCAGTGCAAAATTGGACTTCGGTGTATAGTCGGCACGGCAGATATAGACCGTGAGGTCAGCCACACGGCTGATTTGAAGTGTATCGCTCACGATACCTACTGGAGCCGTATCCAAAATAATATAGTCATAGTGCTCACGTAACAAAGCCATCACTTGTTCAAAGCTATCACGTGCCAGCAGTTCCGTGGGATTCGGGGGTATAAGACCTGCCAGTAGCAGGTCAAGGTTGTCGTTCACTCCTGACGGTACGATCACTTTCTTTACTTCGTCGAAAACAGAAATGGTGTCGTGGCAGAGCAGATTAGTAACGCCCTCGCTCTTGTCGGAGATACCAAACAGTCGTCCTAACGCCGGTTTACGGATATCAAGACCACAGAGAACGACTTTTTTCCCAAGGAGGGCGAACGACACCGCCAAATTCGCGGCATTGAACGTCTTGCCCTCACCCGGCATCGATGATGTGAACATGATGACTTTCTGGTTCTCTTTCAGCATGAACTGGATGTTCGTGCGCATAGCACGGAATATTTCATCAATCTGATGATTACGGTCTGCCTTTACGACGATACCTGCTGTTTCCTTTACACTTTCACTGGCCACAGGTACGTCGGCAACAATGTTAAGCGACGTAAGCCGTTCCACATCGTCATGACCGCCAATCTTATAGCGGAACAGGCTTATGAGAATCATAATGATAGCAGGAATCAATAAGCCTGCTACGATCGACAAAAAGAGGACTACTGCCGTTTTCGGACTTACCTTACCTTCAAACAACGGTTCGTCGAGCAACTTGCCTTTATCAGCGGTAGCGGCGAGAGCGATACTGTTTTCTTCCCGTTTCTGCAACAGCATCAGATAGAGACCAGACTTCACATCCTGCTGACGACCAATCTGAGTGAGCACGCGCTCCTGAACTGGCGCAGCCGATACACGCCCTTGATATTTTGCATACTCCGACTGGATACCCTGACGGGCAATATCTGCTGATTTACGTGCTTGTAACAAGGCTGTCTGGATACTTGATTGCAACTCATCAATTGTCGCAGTGACAGTCAGTACTTGTGGTGCCTGCTCACTGGCCGACTTCAGCAGACGGTTGCGGTCCTGCACTGCCCTGTTATAGTTCGCGATGAGCTGGGTGGATGCACCGTCAGTCAATCCAACGTTCGATGGGATAATTTGGTTCTTGTTCGCTGGATTATTCACATACTCACGAAGATAGTCCAACATCTGAATCTGAGAGTTTGCTTGTGACAGTCTGGAAGAGTATTCACTCGACATCTGTACTGACTGCGAGGCATCGACATTCAGATTCGTTACCGCATTCCTGCGCTTGAAATCCTCCAAGGCGTCCTCCGTATTGCCCAACTCTGCATTGATTTTTGCCATACGGTCGTTTATGAACTCCTCTGTGCGGAGGGCTATCTCATTTTTGTCGGCATTCGCCTGACGGTTATAACAGAGGGCGAGATGACGCAGGAAATCAATTCCACGCATGAAATTCTCATCCTTCACTGTTATCTGGGCTACAGACGTCCGCTTGGACATGGGCGCTACTTTCATCGCATTCAGGTAGCGTGTGGCTACTTGCATAGGCGGAGAAATCAGAATTTCATAAACGTCGTCTGCTTTCATCTTGCGGGAGCCATTGGCAGTAAAGGTCAAAACGCCATAATTGGTCGGAAATGATATAGGAAGCGACTTAAACTTTTTGGCAAAGGACTTTTCGCCAGGTAACAACTTTCCTCTGACGATATAATAATCTCCCTGCCGGGATAGCTCCATGCTGATCCTCCGTGTTCCCTGAAGCAGCATCTTGTCCAGGCTATCAAGGTGTAACGGATCAAGGTCAACTTTCAGCGGCTGCGTACCGTATGCAAGTGGCTTTGTGACTTGACCCACAGAACGATATTCTACATAGAGTTTCAAATCACGTACGACTTCGCGGAGCAAGGTGCGAGATCGTAAAACCTCTACCTCGTTTTCAATACCTGTAGAGTTACTGAGGAAACCGAAGTCCTCGCCATCTGATTGTACTTGCGCAGCATTAGACCTACGGCTATTGTCGTCTTTAATGAGGATACGCTCCGACAACTGATAGGTTGGCAATGTGTAGCGCAAGTAGAGCCATCCACTGAGTATGCAGATGAGAAGCGACAGTATAAACCACTGCCAGTTAAGCACAATGATAGACCACAGATTGGCGAAATTGAGAAACGATGATTTCTCTTTGTCTCGAACAAAAATGTCCTCCAACATTTCGACACTAATTTTCTTTTCGTCTGTTATCATAATAGTATGAAGTTTATCGTATTTTTATCATTCCTTAGGTTTACAATCTTCTTGCAGAAATCTGCAAAATACACAATCTCTGCTCGTTACGTCTGATGCAATTATTTGATAATCAAGACATTACGTATTACTAATCTTTATTAAGTGAATTTATGCAGGAATGACCCAACATAATACATGTGCAAAGGTACTAACTTTTCTTGAAATGAGGAAATAAAAACCAAGAAAAATTAGAAACCGTGTGAAAACAAGGCTGCTTCTGAAAGGATAGCGCGTTGGCGATCGGTTGGTGCGGTTTTCCATAAGGAAAGAGTCTGATGAGCTTGGGACAATAGGGTGGTATCTGTTAATAATGTACCGCCTATCAACTGCATTCTAACTTTCAACTGTGTGTGGTCACCTAGGCATCCTAATGCGTCGATGAAGCGTTGTCGTGTTTCTGGTGTGATTCTCTGTTGGAGAACAACCTCCGCCATTAGAATTGACAGGGCCATCTCACCTTTCAAGGCTGGGAGGTATGCATGAAGTGGGCTTATACTCTCATAGAGTCGTTGGATCTCAAAATGCATCATATCCCACTCCGTACTCTGCTCGATTCGATCAGGGGGTGAAGTAAGCATTTGAGTGGCGAGGTGGATAAGTTCCCTTATGTCACGAGTAGGATTGGTACTCTTAGTGCGTTTTCTGGAAACAAGTTCTAACACTTCTGGTCGTATGCTTACCGCAGCCATGATGATGCCTGGGATAGAAACAATCAACTGTTTGGCGCGTTTGTGTTTGAATTTCAGCATGACACCCTCTACACCGTCGAATGCTCCACCATGGATCAGGATACGATCGCCGGCATTCAGATTGATCTCCTCCGGACGGAAATAGGTAATAGACTGTTCTTTCTCTTGAGTTACCCGGATGAAGTCTTCCATCGCCTTGTCTGGTACAACGATTTTCTCTCGCTGATCACCATTCGGCTTGGTTAGCCAATAGATAGTATCCTTGGAATGTAGTTTAAAATCACTGATAGATTCTTCTTTGGCATATACAAACACCAACTCCGTGATGGCAGGTACAAAGCGGCGTACCTTGCGTCCTTTAACCGTTTCTACCCGATAGCACATCGGCACATAGCAGTGAAAGCCTGCAAGACGTAGTTTATCACGCACTTTTACCTCCTTTCGGAAGATGGCACGGAGTACATACCAGTGTTTCTTTTCTTTATCGGTCATGAGGGAGGTTAGTAAAACTATAGTCATTGGAAAAAAGATGCCCTGTCAAATATGGCAGCGCATCTCTTTAATATCTTTGAAACCTATTTGGCAATATACTTCTTTCCATTACGGATATAGAGATGTCCTTTCACGGGCTCCGATACGCGGATTCCTTGCAAGTTATAGACGCTACCGTCATCCTTTGATATGGAAGTAGGGCTGACTGTGACAATACCGGTTGTTTCAGCATCGTCGGCGTCGGGTTCATCGATCCATACGATGTTCAGACGGGCCGAGGTGTATTTCTTACGACTCGGCATGTACAAGCTGTTCTTAGATATGCCCTTACCACTATTCTGATGGTCGAGTAACGCAAAAGCCAGATCATTCTTTGCGGGATTGGCCATTACGTAAATGCGCTTGTTAGGATAGTTGCTCATCAGTGTCTCGTTGCTGATGGCTTCAGTGGCATATAGTAGTGAATTATGACGGGCATCAATGGCGTCGTAGTAGAAATACTCATTTTCGTCCATCCAGTCTGACAGTTCCTGATCGACAATCTTCGCCTCCACGTCATCGGAAGAAGTGGAGCGGACAATGAATGCCATATCTCGATCGGTAGCGTCGATCATATAACGTCCCTCTACTAAAATTGCTGATTGCAAGTATATATTCTCTCCATCGATGTAGGCAGAAAAGACCCCCGTGGTCACGTTTGCGGCAGGGTGAAAATCTACATAATACTTACCACCTTTTGGCAGGTAAATCCTGCCGTAGTATTTACCGTTAGGATTATTTCTATACACTTTGGCCGAGATGGTATTCTGTGCGGCAATTGTTATTGCCGGCATAAGAAGGGCCAATGCCAGCCATATTTTGTAGAATAAAGAAAGAGGGGAGCTTTCACTTCCCCTCCCTCTTAATAATTTATTACCAATTAAGATCATCTTCATCTGGTTCGTTAATAACGGGAACAGGATCAGTTGTGTCCGGATCGGGACTTGCAGATGTAAGAACTACCGGATCAATTTTAATCACCTCACACTCAGGTGAGAAATAAATCTTTTTCATCTTTTCTTTAAATTCTTTTAATGGGGGCACTCATACCGGAGGGTTGAGTGCCCCGATAGTTTATTAATGTTGATTACTTCTTAATCACCTTCTTACCGTTGATGATATTGATACCCTTCTGGGCCTTGTTCAGACGAACACCCTGGAGGTTGTAGATCACGTCATTAGCCTCGACGTTGTTCTCAATTTTCTGGATGGCGGTTGCGCTCTCTTCGTCGATATCCTCAGGCCAGATCACGTTCAGACGTGCATACTGGTCAGCACGAGTCACAACATATACACTACCCTTTGCCATATCCTTAGTATCAGCACTAGTCTGGTCGTACTTAGCGAAGGCCAGGTTGTTCTTCTTAGGATTAGCCATCACGTAGATACCCTTGTTGTGAGTCTTAGCGTCATTCTGGAACTCAACAGGAGTGATGTCTGAAGTAGCATACTGCAGAGCGTTCTTCTTAGCAGAAGCGGCATCGAACCAGTCGGTGTCGAGGATGACAGTACCCTCAGCATCCATGGCTTCAGCCTCTTCCTGGCTAACAAACTCAGCCTCAACAGTAACCTTGTCGCCTGCAGTGCCAGCCTGAGCTTTACGGACAATCAGAGTCTGAGCTGTCTCATTGGCATCAATCCAATAGTAACCATTCATCACAGTCACAGTGTTCATGTAGATGTCAGTACCGCTGATGGTAGCAGCGAAGAGGTTCACACCATTCTTACCTGTCTCAGAATCGTATTCTGAACTAATCTTATAGCGCATGCCCGTTCCGGCAGGGATATACAGACGACCGTAAGCATACTTGGCATTAGCACCAACAATACATGTTGCAGCAATATCCTCACCAGGAGCAACAGAAGAAGCAGAAAGCTTGATACGGTAAACGTGATCTGCATCACCACCGATTTCAACATTCTGGAAAGTATGTTCCATTGACCACTGGTCGGTGTAGAGCAAAACATTCTTATACACATCATCATAGCCGAATGCATTCTTATCGAAGATTGCATTTGACTTCTTTGCAGTCTTTACGCGATAGATAACAGAGATGGTCTCAGCATCAGCAGCATCATCAGATGCAAGATAGAATGCTTCTGATGCAATTGCGCCAGCCCATACCTCAGGATCCTCAGCTGTGAATGCGATGTGGCGGACAGCTTCGCCGAAATTCTTAATCGTTGCAGTAGAAGCCACATTACCACCAATAGTCAGACTCTCAAGATAATTTGAATTGAGACCACCGCCATTGAGTGTAGCAGTAACGTCATTCTCAATAGTGAGGGTCTTGGGATTCTGGAAGGTTGTAATAACCTGATTACAGTTCCAAGACTTAGCAACAATATCGTCAACATATGTGAAGGTATTCACATTCTGGAACTTCTGGTTATAGTTACCAATTGTTACATCGGTATTGTTGTTCTTATCAGTTGCGTTGTCTCTTGAACCGCCGAATGCTTTACCAGCAATACCAGTAGTAGCAACATCGATGTCACCAAGAGTGTAAGAAGTTGTACCAAAGCTAGGACCTAAGAATGCATTAGCAACAATCGTAGGATTCTTCACGATACCAGGCTCGTTGCCGTCTTCGTCAGCCTCTCCCTTGATGGTTACAGTAAATGAAGACTCACTCTTCTGTGGACCCTGGAATGCTTTGTTTGAGATTGAGAGTTTGGCGTTGGCGAGCTTACCGATGGTTACGGTCTCGTCCATAGGTTCAAAGGTCTCATCGTCAATGCTTGTGTTTGCAAATGCGTAGGCACTAATAGTAGCTGTAGTAGGAGCATCGTTGACAATGTCGCCAATCTTAACGCTCTTCAGCAACTGACCCTCGAAAGAATTATCTACGATAGTCCAATTACCACTTGTGATGTCACCGATGGTCACACTCTTCTCAGCGAAGTTACCGCCGAAGGGAGCGTTGGCTTCAGAACCACTAGCACCGATAGTAGTGGCTTCTGCACCGATTTCACCAATAGTAACAGTAGCGAGCTTATCGCCGTAGAAAGCAGCATCACCAACACTTACCGTCAGAGTATTAGCCTTTGTAGGAGCAGTGAAATCTTCAACGAGACTACCGATGGTGACAGTCTTGGCGTTAGCCTTACGGTTGTTTGCATCTACAGTCTCATAACCGAATGCATATTTGCCAATTGCCAAAGAACCATCCTTATCAAGTACAGTCGTTACATCACCAATTGTTACAGCCTTCAAAACCTCGCTCGAGAAAGCATAAGGATTAATAGTGAAGAGACCAGTAACCATCTTACCGAATTTCACTTCCTGAAGTACGCCTGAAGAATTTGTTGGGAACATAGCCTTCGGAGCAAATACAGGGGCTAAACCGTCACCAATTATCATTGTACCAACGCCAGTGCTTACTTCGTGTGTATTGTCGTTTACAATGTCACCAAATTCAACTTTGGTCAACTTATCGCTAACGAATGCACCATCGCTAATCTGGAATACGTTAGCATTATCGCCATTCCAATTAGTTCCATCATTGTACTCGTTAAAGGTAATGTTACCAAAAGTAACCTGAGCCAGATTGTCAGCAGCAAAAGCGCCATTGCTAATGAAAATAGTAGAGGGTGTTGCATTACCTGCCAGAGTAAAGCCTTTGAAATCAACAGCTGTAATGGCAGTAGCCTTGAATGCATCATTGTAAATGACGATGTCAGCATTTAAGTTGTCTTCAATCTCAAAGCCGTTGAAAGTCAGTGTTGCCAAAGCAGAGCAGTTTGCGAAAGCACGTGCGCCAATGATTGTGCCCTGACCGATGATACCGCCAAATGTAACCTTTTTCAGGCCGCTGCAAGCGGAAGTAGCTGTGTTACTACCGAAAGCGTCGAAATCGATTGTACCATAAACCTTACCTTTGAACTCAATCTCCTCAAGATAGCTGAGCTCCTTCTTCTTGTCAGCAGCAGAGAGACTCCAATCAAGGAGTTGGTACTGCTTAGTGTTTGTATCGTACTTGATTTTCTTACCATCGGTGCTGGTATATACACCATCCTCAATCTTCTCACCATTCTTACCCCAACCGTCTGCGAAGGTAATCTTCTTCAGCTTCGGAGTGTTCAGGAAAGGAGAAGTTATTCCGTCAGTGTAGATTGTAGCTGTAGCGGGTAAGTCCAACTGAGTCAGTTCCTCGCAGTTCATGAAAGCACCAGGATTAATGTCCGTCACGTTACTCTTGTCCAGATTGGTAATCGTAGCCAGTGCCATACAGTTGGCAAAGCAAGTACCGGTTGCACCAAGGCTGACAAATGGGTTGGTTGCATGATCAACGTCGGGCAGAATCACCTTAGCCAGCTGAGCGTTCACGTCGCTCACGTTGAAGATGAATGCCTGGTCGTTGATGCTCGTCAGTGCAGTTGCATTTTTCAGGTTAAGCTCATTTACAGAGCTGTTAGCGAATGCCTGCTTGTCGATGGTAAGCAGAGCAGTGTTACCTGCATCAGAGACTTTCACCCTCTGGAGCTTCTTGGTGTCGTTGAATGCACAAGCACCAATCTCTCCACACTTTGCGGGAATCGTGAACTCTTTAATTATGGTTCCCTGGAAAGCATACTTGCCAATCCTGTTCACATTGTCTTCGAATTTCAGGGTCTCCAGTTTCCAACAGCCATAGAAAGAGTAACTACCCACAGAGAAGGTGAACTTGTCCTGAGTAACGGCATTCTTGTCTGCTGTGAAGGTTAACTCCTCCAAGTCGGTCATACCATAGAATGCCTTCTTGTAAGGAATACCCAGAGCCTCGGTGGGATCATCGCCCTGAGTGTCGATAATCTCTGCCACATAGTAAGCATTCAGCTCAGGACCGTCCTTCTGTAAGAATGACGTACTGATGTTGAGCTTAGTGAGGTTCTCGGCATGAATACCATCATAGTCAAGACCAGCAATCTTTACGGGATAGGCCTTAACTGCAACTTCTTCGCCTCCATAGGTAGCCGTAACGTCCAGGACAGCACCAAGACTGAAGTCTACCTGATAGGTTACCACACCACCAGAAACCTTCTGGCCTACATAAGAGCCATCCAGAGGTGCTGCTGATGAAACCAAAGTTCCGCAAATCAGCGCAAAGCTGAGTGCTAAGAATCTAAAAGTTTTTTTCATTGTAATTAATTTTTAGTTTATTAAACATTAAATTTGAAATTAATAGAATCTTTTCCGTTTTTCCTGTCGTGGCACTATGGCCAGCAGACAGGCACAAGAGAGTATAGTACTAAGTACCAGGCGCCTCCCCTCCCGCCAAGTTAGTAGCCGTGGCAGAAGTCATACATTTTTTCAATACTTTCTGTTTCATAATTGAATAATTTGACTTAATAATATTGTGAACTGAATCATCTTATCATCTGGCTTTCGGCGACGCACAACAGCCATAGCAGGTGCTACTTCAAGCAATTTAAGACCACGGATTACTCCAAAGTCCGCTGCAAAATTATGTTTTTTTTGTGATACTTGCAAGTTTTTTGAGTTTTTTTTTATGTAAAAGTGCAATTTTTTTTCTTTTGGGGCTTAAAATCGACAAAAACGAAGGACTTTTCAACTACGAATGAAGCGAATTAAGGTAATTTTGGTTTTTTTGACACGGATTCTTTTATATTTGAACACGGATTATATGGATTAAATGTATTATTTATTATTTAATGTACGCGCGAGGATATGTTCCAAATTTTTCGGCAACATATGTCTATTAAAGCAATTTCCGCTTCACCTAATAGAGCATGCCGGCGGTGATGCGTTTGCCGTTGGGCATAAAGCTGGTCGTGCTGCACTTGCGGCAGTCCGTCGGCACCGATATAGGTACGAATAATATCAGAATTAGTAGTTTGTGATAGTTTAGACGGCCCGAACTAACAGTTTTCTTATTCTAAACTTATAGTTTACTCCAATTAAACTACCAGTACAGACTATCTGTACTATCCGTAAACTTGCTGAGTCAAGGTTTGGTTGCATTGTTTGTTGATGAAAAACTTGCGGGATTCAGGATTTCTTTGTACTTTTGCAGCCGATAAGGATAAAGAAGACGTATGTGTCTGGTATTAATAAGGTATGTTGTGATAACTGTCATGCTGGTGATCTTGAGTGTGACGGCGAGGGCTGACGATGTGATACGCGCCAGCTGCTTTTCGGGCTGGGACAGTGAGACGAGGGCAAGATGGTCTTCGGATGTTGACTATGCGAAGAGAGCGTGGGATGCCGGCAGTACGTACCGCCAGCTGGTGGTACTGGTGTCTTTCGACGACTGCGACTTCAGTTGGGAGGATCCCCAGGCGACCTATCATGAGATGTTCAATACCCCAGGTTATAACCTGAGGGACGGTAAAGGCTGTGTGGCAGACTACTTCTGCGATCAGTCCAATGGACTGCTGAATCTGGCGTTCGACGTCTATGGTCCCTATAAGACCCATAGTAAGGTGAAGACGGGCTCTTCCGATGGGAACGATGGGCATGGGGCCTTCCGTGAGGCCACCAGGATGCTGATGGATGAGCATCCTGAGATAGATTTCTCCGTCTATGACTGGAACGGTGATGGCTATGTGGAGCAGGTGGTCTATGTCTATGCCGGCTACAGCGGCAATCAGTCGACCATTAAAGATGAAGGCTATATCTGGCCTTCCACAGGTAGCTTCTCATCAATTAGCACGAAGGACGGCTACCAGATCTCCCACTATTCCGCCAGCGGCGAACTTTGGGTCAACAATTCGTCGTGTGGCATCGGGCTCATCTGTCATGAGTTCTCACACTGCTTCGGGCTGCCGGATGTCTACCCCACCTCGGCAAGAGTCAGCGACTTCTCGATAGTCGATGAATGGGATGTAATGGACGGCGGTACAGCTACCAACTACGGCTGGTGCCCTCCGAACTATTCTCCTTTGGAGAAGATGATTATGGGCTGGCTCACACCGACGGAACTGACTACCGATACAACTATCACTGCCATCAAGACCATCGCTGAGGGTGGCGAGGTCTATATGATCCGTCATACCGACGATGAGTTCTTCTTGTTGGAGAACCGTCAGTGGAACGGCTGGGACTACGGTCTGCCAGGCTATGGGCTGGTGATCTATCATGTGAATTTCAGCAGCGACATTTGGCAATCCAATGTCGTGAACAACGTACAGGGCAATCCAAACTATAGTCTGGTGGCTGCCGATGGAAGGACCTATACCGACTGGTTCGATGAGATCTTGGCGAGCGAGGTTAAGAATCCGTACGTCGACACGAAGAGGCGGCTGAACAGCAGAATCCTGAGCACATCGCCCTATCCCTGGCAGCAGGATGACAACTGCGTGGATGAGGTGATGCTTTTCGACGACAAGTCTCTCAGCAATATTGCCCAGCATGAAGACGGTACGGTGTCTTTCACCTTTCACACTTCTGGCAGTGACATCAGTCATGTTAAGAATGAGACAAAGGCTGCTGGGGTCTATACCCTTTCAGGGGTGAAGGTGAGAGATGACGGGCAGACGGAAGGTTTGCCGCAGGGTATCTATATCGTCAATGGGTGTAAAATTATCCACTAAGGAGAAGATTAAGAAATTTGAAGATTAAAAAATTGTAAGATTAAGATGAAACAGAAAGAAGGTTTGGTACTGCGTGAGATTTGCGGTGAAAAAGCGGTTGTCGCTGAAGGTCTTAAGGTTATTGACTTCGGTAAGATGGTCAGTATGAACGATACGGCCGCCTGGCTTTGGGAGAAATGTACGGAGTTGGGTGACTTCACGGCAGAACAGCTGGCTGAGGCCATCTGTGAGGCTTATGAGGTGGAGGCTTCGAAGGCCCTCGTTGATGTCACCCGTATCTTGGACGAATGGAAGGAACTGGGGCTGATTGAGTGAAGAGTGAAAAGGTGAAAAAGTGAAAGATTACGTCGTATGGGTTTTGCGCAATACGAAGGGTATCCGACTGGATATGCTGTTCCGTATTGCTGCCGGTATCGGGCGAGTGTCGCTCGGCCTGCTGATGGTATGGCTATGCAAGCGCTTCATCGATGTGACCATCCGTCAGGGGACGACAGACGATATTATCGTGATGATCATCGCCCTTGTGGCGGTTGTATCTGGTGCCATTATCTGCCGACAGACCTATTATTATTTAGGCATCAAGGACAGGGCGAAGCAGACGACGAATATCCGTCTGCGCATCTTCAGTCACCTGTTCCGCCGGCAGATGTTCGACCAGAAGGAGATGCACTCCGGCGACGTGACCTCACGTTTGGAAAAGGATATCGACGTGGTGAGCGATGCGACGACATCGCTCTTCCCGGATATGACCGTCACACTGATTCAGCTGCTGGGCGCCTTCATGCTGATGCAGTCGATGGACGCCAGGTTGGCGTGGGCACTGCTGTTGTTGACACCGCTGTTCCTGATTGTGGGTAAGTTGATCGGACGCAAGATGCGGATGATGACCCTCGACATCCGCAAGCAGGAAAGCGTCATCCAGATGCTGGTGCAGGAGACGATGGAGCATAATGCCGTGCTCCGTTCCTTAGAGAGTGGCGACTGGATCACTAACCGACTGGACGACATGCAGCAGGACCTGCGCGGCAAGATCAACAGGAGGGCGAGATTTACGGTTATTTCGCGACTGTTGATAGGATCCAGCTTTAGTCTGGGGTATATCATGGCGTTTATCTGGGGAGCGATGCAGTTGCGGAGCGGGGAGATTACCTTTGGCGTGATGACGTCGTTCTTGCAGTTGGTGAGCCAGATACAGAACCCGATTCTACAGATGCTGAACATGGTGCCGCAGTTTATACAGGCCTCGGCCAGTATCGACAGGCTGACGGAGCTGGAACAGGTGGAGGCGGAAGAAGAGACCACGAATTTCACTAATTTCACGAATTTGGGAAGTGCAGATAGGCAGGGGCTCGGCGTGAAGGTGGAGAATGTCAGTTTTAAGTATGCGGATGGGGACCGGGAGATATTGACCGATTTCTCATTTGATTTCAAGCCGGGTAGTAAGACGGCGCTGATGGGACATACCGGTGCCGGAAAGACGACACTGTTCAGGCTGTTGCTGGCACTGACAAAGCCCAACAAGGGCACGATGACCGTCTATGACAGTCAGGGACAGCAGGCCATCAGCGAACAGACACGATCGAACTTTGTGTTTGTGCCGCAGGGGAATACCCTGATGAGCGGTACTATCAGATATAATCTGCTGCTGGCCAGACCTGATGCCACAGATGATGATCTTGAAGAGGTGCTCCATACGGCGATGGCCGACTTTGTGCTGGATCTGCCGGACGGTCTTGATACAGAATGTGGTGAGCGGGGCAGTGGACTCAGTGAGGGTCAGGCCCAGCGTATTGCCATTGCCCGAGGGCTGTTGCGACCAGGAGGCATCCTGCTCTTGGATGAGATCAGTGCCTCGCTCGACGAGGCGACGGAGCGGGAACTCTACCGCAGGCTCTTCGCCAAGTATCCCGGGAAGACGATGATCTTCATCACCCACCGGCCGGTGGTCTGCGAGTTGTGTGACCAAGTGATTAAATTGAGAAGTTAAGATATGAAGAAGATTTTGTCGATGATGGTGTTTGTGGCGGTGGCGATGAGCGCACAGGCCAAGGTAAGGTTGCCACATGTGATTGGTGACAACATGGTGTTACAACAGCAGACAGACGCCCGCCTCTGGGGCTGGGC
>JAEEGL014248048.1_pt1 | contig 45118 bp, 39 predicted proteins | sample 9134231 | NCBI WGS metagenome assembly JAEEGL01 (sample SAMN16246548, study PRJNA631951) | gut metagenome | biome: gut microbiome; feature: rumen; material: fiber-attached | host: Bos | place: Iran: Karaj | collected 2018-10 | reverse complement strand
GATAGACCGCCGTTCGTAAGAGCGGGTTATTTCAACTATTCGCGAAATACCGTTTTCGCTGAAGGCAGGAGAGACAATGAGATTTGTTATCCAGCGTGTATCACAGGCCAGCGTTTCGATCGACGGGAATACCGTCGGTTCCATCGGCCGCGGGTATATGATCCTGATCGGTATATCGGAAACCGATACGGAGGACGTGGCGGACAGAATGATTGCCAAAATGCTCAAGCTCCGTATTTTTGAAGACAATGAAGGCAAAACCAACCTGGATCTTGAGACAGTCGGCGGGAACCTGCTGCTGGTATCGCAGTTTACACTGTATGCCGACTGCAGGAAAGGAAACAGGCCTTCGTTCATTCATGCGGGAGGTCCGGAAAAAGCTGAAAAGCTGTATGAATACATTCTGGACCGATGCAGAAAGTTCCGTCCCGATATCCAGCACGGCGTATTCGGGGCATATATGGAGGTATCGCTGGTAAACGACGGACCCTTCACCATATTGCTGGATTCCGAAACCCTGTAAGGCTTAATACGGATCCGGCCGGCAGTCCGGTAAAAGGTCATTAAAAATTCGTAAAACCTGCATTTTGCGAACAGTTGGATGTCGGCTCCCGGCCGGTGATGCATCCGGATCCGCAGACAGAAACTGAAAAATATAAAACCCGGAAAGAAACATAATCTTCTTTCCGGGTTTTGGTTTTTAAATGCATTTGCAAATTGCAGATATTAATTGCTTCTGATTGCTTCAAAATCTTCAACACACTGAGTGATCAGTTTGACGCTGCCTTCAATGCCGAGCATGGCGGTATTGATGCAAAGGTCATAGGTTCCGCAAAGTCCCCATTTTTTGGAAGTATAGTAATTGTAATAACTCTGGCGCTGTTTATCTTTCTGCTTCATCATATCCGAAGCTTTCTGCGGCGTATCGATGTCCTTGTAACGCTCCATGATTTTTTTGATCCGGAAGGATTCATCGGCATGGATGAAAATATTGATGACATTTTCACGGTCGCTGAGTACGTTGTCGGCACAGCGTCCGATAAAGACGGCCGGACCTTCTGACGCGAGTTTTTTAATGGTATCGTACTGGGCCAGATAGACCTTCTGGCTGATCGGCATATCTACGAATGATGAAGCGTTATAGCCGAACGAATATGTGTCCATGACAAGGTTGTATAAAAATGAACTGGTAGGCCGTTCATCGTGTTCTTTGATCATTTCCTGGCAGAAACCGCTGTTCTGGGCTACTTTTGCTACCAGGTTCTTGTCGTAACACGGAATTTTGAAATATTCGGCCACTTTTTCGCCGATTTCTCTTCCGCCGCTGCCGAACTGTCTTCCGATGGTAATCAGTGTATTCATAGTCTTCTGCCTTCTTTCAGGATAACGAAATGATATATATATCTTTTCCGGACTCCCGGTTTTTATTTTATCATAAGCCGTCCTTTTTGCGGAGTTTTTCAAGAATCTCTTCCAGATAAGCCGGAACCGGCGCATATGTTTCTATGATCTCACCGGATGCCGGATGGGTAAATGAAAGCTCCGCGGCGTGCAGAAGCTGGCCGTTTCCGTCAAAAGGCGAATGCCTGCGCCCTGCGTACAGCGGGTCTCCGACAAGCGGATGGCCGATGCTTGCCATATGGACCCTGATCTGGTGTGTCCGGCCGGTTTCCAGGCGGCAGGCAATCCAGGTATAGGCAGTAAACCGCTCCAATACACGGACATGGGTAACAGCTTCTTTCCCGCGCGGAACGACGGCCATTTTCTTGCGGTCTTTCGGATCACGTCCGATAGGTGCGTTAATGGTCAGCTCATCCTCTTTCAGGACGCCGTAGCATAATGCATAATAAACGCGGTGAAGGGAATGGACAGCGAGCTGGGCGGCTATAGAGCGGTGCGCTGTGTCGTTTTTGCAGATAATAACAGAGCCTGTAGTGTCTTTATCGATCCGGTGGACGATGCCGGGCCTGAGTTCTCCGCCGATGCCTGAGAGCCTGATTTCGCCGGTTTCAGGGTCGGTGCAGTGATGAAGTACGGCGTTGACGAGCGTCATGTCGGAATGCCCGGCGGCCGGATGAACGACCATCCCCTTAGGCTTGTTGACGACCATCAGGTCGCCGTCTTCATAGAGAATATCGAGGCTGATTTCCTGCGGAACGATTTCAGTCTCCTTTAATTCGGGATAAGCAAGGACGACCTGATCGCCGGCCGACAGGACAGTGGAAGGCTTGGTACTTTTTCCGTTCAGACTGACCTGGTCGGCTTTGATCAGCGATTTAAGGAAACTGCGGGAAAAGGTATCGGGCAGACGGCAGGCCAGAAATTTGTCCAGCCTCAGCCCCGCTTCTGCTTCACTTACCTGGAAAGACTCGCATGAAACCGGTTCGTTCATTTTTCAGATGTGTCTTCCGGAACGGATTCCGGTTCTTTCTTATGGGAAAGAAAGGCAAAATCATCGTCCTTGTAGACGAAAAGCAGGAGGATGATCAGAACGCCGGTTCCGCATGTCACGCAGATATCCGCTACATTGAAAACGGGGAAATCGATCAGGCTGAAATAGATGAAATCACGTACATATGAGAGCTGGACCCGGTCAATCATATTGCCGATAGCTCCGGCGGATATGACGGCCATACAGATCCTTAAGGGCAGGAATTTCCTGGTGGACGGCATCCGGAAAAGAACTGAAACGATCAGGATCAGGACTGCAGCAGAGGCGACCAGGAAAAAGGTACGGGCATTCTGGAACATTCCGAATGCGGCGCCCGCGTTTTCAACATATGTAAATTCCAGGACGCCTTTGATCAGTTCCACCGGACCGTTTTTCGCAAGCGTTGTGGCCGCGTATTCTTTTGTTTTCAGGTCCGCCAGGATCAAAATGATATTCAGCGGAATGATCCACAGTGCGTTGATCAGATGTGCTTTACTGTTGTTGTTTGAGTCCATTACCTCTCTCCTGCAGGCTCCCGGGGCAGATGCACCCTGCAGGCCTGTATCTGAGTCTCAATGAAAAACGCGCTCGAGTATTCAAAGCGCGTTTATACATTTATACATTGTCCGGCTGATATTATATAATGATCAGCTGCGGGAATACGGCAGTTCGTAGCCGCCCTGCCGGCCGGAATCGTCCATACCCATAGACGCCGTTATATCACCGGAAATATCTACACTTTCAGGTGTAACGACAAAGATATAATGGGAAATTTTCATAAGGTTGCCGCGGATCGCGTAGCAGGAACCGGAAGTGAAATCAATGATACGCTGAGCAATATCCACATCCAGACCTTCCAGGTTAAGAACAACCGTACGGTTATCCAGCAGAGTATCGGTCAGCTGGCGGGCGTCTTCAACGGAAGTCGGCTTGATCACGCATACTTCCATACCCGGTCCCAGTTTGCTGACGGAAGTCCTTGAGAAAGTGCGGCTCGGCCTGGGTTCCGGGGAAGTTTCGTAGTCATCGGTCCTTTTCTTGGAACCGAAACCTCTGGGCGCGGGCGCCTCTTCATAACCACCCAGATCGTCCATCATTCCTTCGTCATAATCTTCAGGATCAGGATTGATCTTCATCGCGTTAATCAGTCTGTCAATGGCACCCATCGTACTCTCCCCTTTAATGCTCTTAAACAATATCAAATGACGTATCTCTCGCCGAAAATGGCGGTACCGATACGTACAAATGTTGCGCCCTCTTCGATGGCTACTTCAAAATCACCTGTCATACCCATCGAAAGTTCATACATATTAATATTATCTATAGATTTTTCATTGATGTCAACTGCCAATTCTCTCAGTTTTCTGAAATAATCCCTGTTCGTTTCCGGGTTTTCGGTATAGGGGGCGATGGTCATGAGACCCCGCACCGACAGGCCGGGAAGATCTTTTATTTTCATGATAAGCGGCAGCACTTCGTCCGGAGAAAGACCGAATTTGCTCTCTTCCCCTGCTATATTCACTTCCAGGAGAACCGGCATGACGCGGCCTGATTTTACAGCGGCGGCGCTGATTGCTGCCGCGAGTTTTTCGCTGTCCACACTGTGGATCATGGCGGCCGTATCCATCAGGTACTTGACTTTGTTGGTCTGCAGGTGTCCGATCATGTGCCAGGATACGTCGTCCGGAAGTTCCGGCTTTTTCTGTACAATTTCCTGGACCTTGTTTTCGCCGAACAGCCGCTCTCCCGCTTCGTACGCTTCATAGAGCATCGGAATCGGTTTTGTTTTCGTAACGCTGATCAGCCTGACCTCAGACGGGTCCCTTCCGGCCCGCCGGCAGGCAGATTCAATGCGCTCATGGATGGAAGCGAGATTTTCTTTTACCATATCCTGTCCAATCTTTTACTGGTAGATGAACTGGTCCGGGAACACTTTGGACGCGTCCAGGACGATGAAATCATATTCGCTCAGGCCGTACATGGTGTTCGGGACGACGATCGAGTATTCTTCGTTGCTGTACAGGATGTCGATCAGTCGGAAGTCGGCATACCCTTTGTTGATATTGTAAACGCCGATCAGTTCGGCAAATTTACCTACGGTAAACGTTTCTGAAGAATCCGGGCGGACAAGGACGTCGCCGGTTTCCAGGACCGACTGGTCCAGATAGTATTCGGTATCCGTCTCGCTGTAGGGGGGAGCCGCGACGAAAGTTGTGGAAAGGACCCCGTTCTCCGTATAGGTCTGTTTGAGAACGCCGCGTTCTGAACCGGACTGTGTCAGGTAACTCTTCGGAACCAGGAAAAAGTCACTTTTGACGATAGCGGTATTGGGAACCTTCAGGCCGGATTCGCCGGCAGTGGAAAGCTCAATGTCGACAAACCGGTCGCTGCAGAAAGTGACCATTGAATTGGTAAACGCGAGATTGACGAACACATGACCTTCAAGATCCGACATTTTGGAGACTTTCCCCCAGGATTCATACTGATTTTTCAGGAAGCGGACCCGGACGTATTCCATAGCTTCCAGGGCGTCGGCAGTTTCTTCGTCTTCCACCGCGATGACTAACGACCAGTTCTCATCGGTGCAGAGTTTAAACACAGGGTCGCCCTGGGATACCAGGCGGCCGTTTTCCAGAAGTGTTTTGTTATAAGACGCCGGATCGAAATCCTGGAATGAAATATCGGCGAAGGAACGGTTTTCGAAGCCGTCCAGGTAAAACGTAATATCGCCGGTGTCCGGAGAATAGCCGTAATGAATGGATCCGGAAAGGCTGCTCTGGTCCATGCTGCGAATAGTAGCGAGGATTCCGTTGCCGGAAATTTTCTGGGTGGTGCTGCGGATCGTATTCTTGAAATCATAAACCGCTGCGAAATTCTCAGGTGAAAAGCCGTTGGTAAAACTGACGATATCGCCGCGAAGCTGGTTCAGGTCATCATCGGTGAAAAAACTCTCTCCGGCATTCTGGGAATTGATATAATCCATGACAGTCCCGGATTCGTCGACGGTGTAGACAAGATTCCCTTTTCCGATCCGGTCGCCCTCTTCATTGTAGTAGTTGACATATCCCGCATAATCGCTGGAGACAATCTCTTCCTCTCTCAGCGCGATGCCGCGGTAGACGTGGTTTGCGGAAAGAGATCCGGTTTTTACTTCATATCCGACGATTTTCTCGGACGTGACGTATGAAAATATACTGACGATCAGATAAAAAAGAATGGCAACAAAGAATAATAAACCGATGTTGACGTTCAGCGGTTTATGGTATGGGACAACAGTATTTTTGTTTTTGCCGGAAGATTTACTCTTGCTCAAACCATTCAGAAAAGGCTGGTTTCAGCAGCGGATCACAGCGCCGTCAGGATCAGCTCCCTGGCCGATTCGGGAAGGTCGGCAGCATCCATAGATACACTGAGGACAAAATCCACATGGAATTCACGGCTGAGTTTTTCCAGTTTGAGGAGGAACGGCGAAATATCCTTGCCTTTTAATCCGGAGATGTCCAGAAAACTGTCGAAATACATCTGTTCCAGATCATGGTCCTGGGAGATAATGCCGCTGATAAATCCGAAAAACTCGTCAGAATTCGTGATATCGTAATCCTTGACACAGATCAGGCGGATTTTGTTATTCAGCTCATACATGTGTTTCTTGCTTTTATCAAGATAGCAGATATTGCCTAGAACAGTCTTGATTTCAGAATTGACTTTATCCAATAAGAAAGTGGTTTTACCTTTTCCTTTATTTCCGACAATTAATTGAACCATTGGATTTATCCTCCGTTTCAGGTTTTATTGTTCCTATCATTATAATGTACGGGCGTAAAAATAACAACAGCCGCTCATTTCGGAATCCGGTCGAGAAGCTCGTTCATGGACGAATACAGGCCGTCCGTCGTAGGGCTTCCCATGACGATGGATATATACGGATTTCCGGTTACGTCTCTTGAAAGAAGCGCCAGGCAGTGTCCGGCAGCCTGGGTGGTGCCGGTTTTCCCGCCGATCACCATAACGCCTGGAGGCGCGCTCTTCTCTCCTCTCAGGTAGAGATTGGTAGAATTGACGCTCACGGTTTTTTCTGTTCCGGAAGCGCTGCGGTAAATGGTGGAGTAGGAACTCATATTGATGATTTCATTGAACAGGTCGTACCGGAGCGCCTCGTTGAAGATCAGGTACATATCGTATGCGGTCGTATAATGATTGGAATCGGAAAGACCGTTGGAATTTATAAAGTTCGTTCCGGTAGCACCGATTCTTTTCGCTTCGGAATTCATCAGGGAAATGAAGCCTTCCGTGCTTCCGCCGATATTTTCGGCTATCATAACGGCAACGTCATTGGCGGAATATACCAGCAGAAGCCTCAGCGCCTGGTCCAGTGACATGGTGTCTCCGGCTTCCAGCCCGCATGTCTGGGCGCCGGCTTCCAGATTATAAATGTTGGAAGACGCCGTGAGCATTGTATCCGGAGAAGTGGTTTTCAATGCGATGACGGCGGTCATGATTTTTGTAAGAGAAGCGGGATATACCTTTTCATAGATCCGGTCCGCGTAAAGAGTACGCATACGGTTAACGTCAAAAACAGCCGACGCGGACGCGCCGGTTTCAATCGGGTAATCACCGTAAACACTTTCTTCACTTACACACAGATCCGCGGCAAAAGGCTCGACTATCTCAGAATTTCCGGCTGTTTTCTGCATAAGGCGGAAACTGACGTCATTGTGATTGTCAGAATAGGGGGAAACAAACGATCCGCCGCACCCGGACAGCAAAAAAACCTGAATGAGACAGATCGGAAAAATCCGGCGGATTAAGTACTTATTTATACATTTCACGCCACTCTAAATCTCCTCGGTCCAGCGATTTGATCAGAAGCTCGGCGGAAGCAAGGTTTGTCGCTACCGGAATATTATGTGTATCGCAGATCCGGCAGGTATTGTCCATTGCCTGCTCGTGAGCTTTGGAAGTCAGGGGGTCTTTCAGGCAGATCACCAGGTCCAGCTCGTTGTGCTCGATTTTGGCGTTGATCTGCTGCATGCCGCCCAGATGCCCGGCCAGCAGCTTGTGTACTGAAAGATTGGTGACCTCTTCGATCAGCCGGCCGGTGGTGCCGGTGGCATATAATTCATTTTTGCTCAGGATGCCGCGGTACGCGATGCAGAAATTCTGCATCAGTTTCTTTTTGGCGTCATGGGCAATCAGCGCAATATTCATTCCGGTAATCCTCTCATGCTGTACGGCAAATCTGTACACTCTAAGATATCTTGCTTCTGATCCGCGTTACCGTACTGACAGTCATGGCCGGCTGGCTTCGCATCCTGACATTCAGGACCAGGCCGATCCCGAGATACAGGACTAATAAACTGGTCAGGCCGTAACTGACAAACGGCAGCGGGAGCCCGGTGTTAGGGAGGAGCCCTGTGGCAACTCCCATATTGATGAAACCCTGAAACCCGATCCATGCCCCGACGCCGCCGGCAATCAGGGAACCGCCCATATCCCTCGCGTTTTTAGCGATCAGCAGGCAGCGGACGGTAATGGCCAGGATCAGGAAAATTACTACACAACTGCCGACAAACCCGAACTCTTCCGCGATGACCGTGAAAATCAGGTCTGTCTGGGACTGCGAAATAAAACCGCTGTTTAACAGAGAATAAATCTCGTTGGAGTTATAGCCCTTGCCGAAAACCTGCCCCGAACCTATGGCCATGATCGAATTCAGTGTCTGGAACGCGGTATCGGGATAGTCTTCAGGATGAAGCCACGCCAGAATGCGGAGCCTCTGGAAGCCCTGGATCAGCGACGATCCTTCCTGCAGTACCATAAACAGGAAAACAAGGAAAGCCGGTACGGCAACAGCGATAACGCCGGCAACGAACCGGTACCGGATGCCGCCGATAAACAGAAGCGTGCAGAAAATCAGAAACACTACGATTGTAGTAGAAAGATCCGGCTGCTTCATGATCAGCGCCAGCGGCAACGCAATCAGGCCCGTGCAGATCAGGATCTGCAGCAGGCTTTGCATTCTGTCTTTATGTTTCATGATATACGCGGCATAAAATAAAATCAACAGAATTTTCGCGCTCTCAGAGGGCTGGAAAGTCAGTCCGCCGATAGTAAACCATCGCTGCGCGCCGCCGCCGCTGGAGCCGAAATAAATGACCATAAAGAGCAGGAAAATGCAGATACCGTAGTAGAACCAGCAGCCTTTTAAAAGCTGCCCGTAATCCGGAAGGGAGGCGAGGACCATCAGGAGAATCCCTGCTGCCATTCCTTCGATCTGGCGGCCCTGCAGCGACTGCTGCGCGCTTCCGATTGCGAAAACGCCGACCAGACTGATGGAAATCACCATGGAGATCAGGAAATAATCCAGTTTTTTAACGGAAAAGTCTTTGAACATCCGGTCAGTCTCCTGTTGAATTGACGCTGTACAGCTTGATGTTTTCGCCCTTCATGAGATCCTCCAGTTGTTCTTTCCCGAAATAATAACTCATGACAGCCTGGGTATACTGCGCCGCATAATCAGAAGTATAACCGTTTGCGATCCTGCAGGCGAAAGTAATCTCCGGAACTGAATACGGTGCGTAGCAGACAAACAGCGAGTGGTTTGCGCGGTCTGTCGACTGCTGTGCAGTCCCGGTTTTTCCGGCAACGTCGATTCCGTAGCCGGAGAAATAAGGCTTGCCTGCAATAACTCTCCGCATACCGGTATGGATTGCGTTCCAGTAGTTTTCATTCATATTGATAACGTTGTGGATGACCGGCTCTTTTTCTGTCAGAAGGAGGCCGGAGTTGTCTGTAATCCGGTCGATCAGTGTCAGGTCATAACAGGTTCCGCCGTTTGCCACGGTGGCAACGTAACGGGCCAGGGAAACGGTCGTATAGTTGTGATTGGCCTGGCCGATTGCCGAACGGACGGCGTCCTCGGTCGTCATATGCGGCGCCGCTTCTTCGATTTCGATGCCGCTTCTGACATCCAGGCCGTACATGGAAGCATATTTTCTGAGTTTCTGGACACCGGCATCCGAATCATAAACGTCGTCGGTTGTTCCCAGACGGTGTCCGACTTCGTAGAAGAAAACGTTGCAGGAATTCTCGATTGCGCCTGTTACGTTAAGCGACCCGTGGGACGCATGCGGCCAGATCCAGCAGTGCGGTTTGGGGTCTCCTATTTTGTCGAACGTCCCGTTGCAGTAAATCTCATCGTAGAGTGTGATGGCGCCTTCCATCAGCCCTGCTGTGGAGGAAACCATCTTGAACGTTGAGCCGGGCGCCGTCTGCTGATAAGTTGCATAATTGATCAGCGGTGACGAAGCGTCGTTAAGAAGCCTGTTGTAATACACAGGATCCACACCGTTGCTCATGTAATTATTGTCATAGCTCGGGTAGGAAACCAGCGCCAGGACATCGCCTGTATTGGGATCCACAGCGGTCAGGGATCCGGAAAAAGGATCCAGGTTCAGCTGAGCCGGCGTCAGGTCCAGATCCGAAATCCGGTTCAGCATAAATGTATAGGCATTTTCCGCACCGGCCTCAAATCTCGAAAGTTCGTCCGTGTCGACGTCGACCAGCCCCTGTTCCAGGAGAATCCGGCAGATCTGCCCGCCGTCCAGGATATCCCCCAGAATCATATAATGATAAATCCGCTTGGAAAATCCGCTGTTGTTTTCCAGGCTTTCTTCAATCCGGGAAAATAGTGCATTCCGTACTGTCTCAGAATCAGTATAGGTGTCTTCCAGATGAAGGAGCGAGACGTCTGCCCAGCCCTGTTCCAGACAATAATCCAGATATTCCCTCAGGGAGATGGTTTCATTCACAGTCCAGTCCTGATATACCTGGTCCGAGGTATCAATGGCTGACCGCACCAGAATTCCGGAGTCATACAGATTGTTGACGATATAACTTTCATAAACCTGGAATTCTTTATCCAGATTTTTATAAGGCGTTTTCAACTCTTCCAGTTCACGGGAAAGTCTGGAAAACACGTCCTGCCGGTAAGCGTAAAATGCCTCTCCTGCCTGTCTTTCCGCTTCTCCGGCATCGGGATCGGCAAAATGAGCAATATCGATTACATTGTTGCGGATAACAGCATAATACACTTCATAAATTGGAATAATCACGTCGGACTGGTTGTCGTCGTCGTTGATAAATTCCCGGACCGGGCGTATTTTCTCGAGGAGAATACGGGACAGATATTTTTCCAGCAGGTCATAGGCTGCTTTCTGCAGATTGTAATCGATTGTCAGATATACGTTATCTCCCGCTACCGGTGCGAGCAGCCTGCTCTCTTCCAGAACACGCCCCAGGTTGTCGACGTAAACCAGATTCCGCCCCTTGGTTCCCTGCAGCCTGTCTTCCATGGACGCCTCGATCCCGCTTTTACCGACGATGTCGTTTACGCTGTAGGAAGGGTTGGCCTGCTGGAGTTCAGCCAGTTCCTCGGGGGAAACTTTTCCGGTATATCCGATAATAGGCGCGAAATACTTTCCGTCCGTATATCGCCTGATTGTGTCTTCTTCTATGGAAACGCCCTGCAGTACGTTGCTCTGTTCCATTACGGTGGCTACCGTCTGCATGGAAACGTCAGAAGCAATGACGGCTGGCATATACTTCTGATAACTGTTCAGGGAAAGCAGATAACGGACCGTGCAGAGCTTCAGGATCAGTTCATTGTCGTAGCCGAGGCCGGCAACAAAGGATTTCCGGTTGTCCGGATCCATGTACTCCCCTATCCTGAATCGCTCGCACAGAAGAGTCATAATATCCTGCGCCGAGGAGGAACGCTCTTCAGGCGTCAGTTCGTCTATGGTGAGGTGTCCGTAAATGTCCGCCAGGAAGCGAAGTGCCTGTGTCCCTTCATAGCGGAATACGAACTGGCCGGCAGAGGCGTCGTACAATATCCCGAAATCCCGGGTTATCTGGTCGCCGTTTTCTTCAATGATGCGGATTGTATCCGACAGAATCCGGTTTAACGATTCGTCCTTGGTTCGCGACTGCTCGAAAACGTCGCGGATTACGACTGAATATGCCAGTTCGTTGTATGCCAGAAGTACGCCGTTGCGGTCATAGATGTTTCCCCGGCTGGCTTCCTCGGCCACTTCTCTCCTGATTTTCAGCTGGAAAGAATTCAGGTATTCGTTTCCGTGGATGACCTGGAGGTCAAAAAGCCGGTAAAGCAGGACGGCTGACATCATGCATAACATGGAGATCAGCAGGAAGTACCGTACATTGATCCGCCGGAAGAATTCTGCAATTTCTTTCCGGAAAGGCAGACGGTCAAACATGTGTGCCCTCCCTTGCGGAATCTGTTCGGCTGACGGAGCCGATCTGCCTGAAGAGGCGGATGATCAGCGGAAACAGCGGAATTGAGAGAAGCGCGGTATAAAGCATCTCCGGAAATGTGAAATGCAGAAAGAAATATCCTGCATAAAGGCGGTTCCGAAACAGGAACTGAAAGGTGTAGCAATAAAACCCGTAAAGAAAATCGGCTGCCGCAACAGCAGGAACCGTATATTTGTAATCGTCGATGAAAAGATAGGATCCGATCCGCCCGGTCAGGTACCCGATGATCAGGAAAATCAGCCCGAAAAAGCCGAGGTATTCTGAAAAGTAAAGATCATGGAGAAGGCCTGCAAAAAGCCCCATTCCCATCCCGGTATACGGCCCTTCGAGAATACCGGCTGCTGCTGTTAAAATCAGCATCAGGTTCGGGGTGACGCCTCCCAGGGAAACAGCGGACAGGATACTGCCCTGAATAACGAATCCAATGACAAAAACAAGCAGCATAAGCAGGATCCGCAGAGCTTTTTTCATGACGAAGCACCGCTTTCCGTACCGGCCTGCTGTTTAGTCGTCGTAATGACCAGGACGTTTCCGAGCGTTGAAAAATCTACCGCAGGGAGAATGGTCCCGGAACAGGTTATATTATTCGGATCCTGGTGAATTTCCGAAACATATCCGATCAGGAGCCCGGGGAGGTATTTGTTGCTGATATTGGACGTCACGACCCTGTCGCCGCTTACCACCATCCGGTCGGGATCGACCAGATAGCCGAAAGAAAGCAGGCCGTCGGCATAGAGCTGCAGATTCCCCTCCGTCATCAGATTGGCGGAGGTGGAAAGAATCATTCCGGCTACGCTGATACCATCGTCGATAATAGTATCGACCCTGGCCCAGTGCGCGCCCAGTTCCGTGATCCGGCCGACGAGTCCCTCGCCTGCCAGTACGTTCATATCCAGCGTCAGTCCGTCCCGTTCGCCCTTGTTAATAATGAAAGAATGATACCAGTTTCCGCTGTCTTTCGCGATTACCCGGGCACCGGTCGTTTCATAAGAAGCGAACTGGTTGTCCAGTTCGAAGAGGTCCCTGAGTTCAGCGAGTTCCTGCTGCTGTATGAGGAACTGGTTTTTTTCTTTCCGCAGAACTTCCAGTTCCTGAGAAAGCTGTTCGTTTTCCAGACGGAGTTCTTCCAGCGTCCTGCGGTTTGCCGAACGTTCGCTTAATTTGGAACCGACCTTCGAAACGCCGTTTTCAAGAGGCACCAGAACTGTATCCGCGAAGGTTCTGAGAGGCGCGCGGATCTGTTTTACCCGGTAAGAGACAATCATCAGCAGAATACAGAAAACAGCCAGGATACAGAGCAGAATCCTGGCGGGAATAATCTGGTCTTCCCGGCGGGCCGGTTTTTTACCGACGACTTCTTTCATCTGCCGAGTCCTTCAATCGTATAGGCAAGGGACCTGTATATGGATTTCTTCATGACCTGTGAAAGCCCGAGGACGGCGGAAGTAACAGGATTTTCAGACAGATTGACGACAAGACGGACGTCTTCGTTGATCCGCCTTGCCAGGCCCTCTTCCCTGGAAGTGCCGCCGGTGAGGAAGAGCCCGTGGCGGTATATATCCGCCGAGAGTTCCGGCGGAGTTTTTTCCAGCAGAAGCCTGATGGTATCAACGATCACCGTAAAGTGTTCTTTCAGGGATTCCGCTATAAACGCCCGTGATATGGAACGTTCCACAGGGAGCCCGGTTACAATATCTCTTCCGTAGACCCGGCATACATCTTCTTCGTTTTCAGGATCGTTGAAATAAATGCGCATCCTTTCGGCAGTCTTCATTCCGATTAAGAGCGCGTATTCCCGGCGTACCGCGTTGACGATCGCGGTATCGAATACATGGCCGCCGATTTTGATCAGGCGGCTGATGACAATCCCGCCCAGGGACAGGATGGAAATCTCCGTGGTATCGTACCCTACGTCGACGATCAGCACGCCCTGGGAGTTTTTGACGTCTATCCCCATTCCCAGGCCGTCGGCGATCGGTTTATCGACGGCGAAAACCTTGCGGGCTTTGATCCTGGCGTCTTTGATGAGGTCGGAAAAAGCGCGTTTTTCAACTTCGGTAATATCCGTCGGAACCGTGACGTAATAATTCGCGGCACGGTAACCGCCCCGCTGTTCTTCTGAGATAAATGCGCGAAGCAGCATCTCCATATTCCGGATGTCGGCAATGACGCCGTTGCTGATGGGATTTGATACGACGATACTGGCCGGGGATTTTTCAAACATTTCAAAAGCGTCGTCGCCGTAGGCAATCATTTCGCTTTTGTTTTCGACGGCCAGCATGTTTTTTTCCACAGTGATGTGGTCTGTCTGGGCATTGTATAGTTTAATCTGGCTGGTTCCCAGATCGATTCCGAAAAGATTGTTGGTAAGCATGGTATCTCCCGTAAGGCTTACCTGCTCTCTCTCATCAGGTCCATTTCACGGAGACTCGCGTAAGTGCCGTCCCCGATGATAATATGGTCTATCAGTCGAATACCGAGCAGTTCGCCGGCACGCAGAATCCTGCCTGTTATCTCGATATCCTCTCCGCTGGGTGTCGGGTCACCGCTTGGATGGTTGTGCAGAAGAAGGATATGAACTGCTTTCCGGTCCAGCGCATGAATAAAAATCTCACGCGGATCAAGGATGGCCGCGTTCACCGAACCGATAGACAAAAGCTCTTCGGCAATCAGGCCGAGCCTGTTGTCCAAAAGCAGTAAATAGGCGTATTCTTTCGTCTCATGACGCAGCCGTTCCATAAACAGGCCGGCAGCGTCGGCTGCATTTCCGAAGGACATCCGCTCCGAGGCATGTTCCTCGGCCATACGGCGTGCGATTTCCTTCAGGCATAATAACTTGACCGCCTTGACTTCCCCGATTCCTTTAATCGAAAGCATTTCTTCCAGTGACAGGGACCAGAGGACGGACAATAATGTATTCTGCGGGTCTTTCACCGCAAGTATTTTCCTTCCGAGTTCAACTGCCGGCGTGTTCCTGCTCCCGGTCCGGAGTATCACGGCCAGAAGTTCCGCATTGGTAAGGCTTTCCGGGCCTTTCTGCATGAAACGCTCATAAGGCAGCTCGTCAGGTACGGTATGTTTCATTTTAAGAACTCCTTTCCCTCTCCGGGTGAAAGAAGTCTTATCATGATTTTATAAACTAATCAAACCACGGTCAAGGAGATTCTGGACACTCAGCAGGATTCCGTATTTAGCGTGCGGAAATGTGAGCCCGCCCTGGAAATAAGCCGTATAGGGCGGCCTTAAAGGACCGTCGGCCGAAAGCTCGATGGAGGACCCCGATACGAACGCACCGGCCGCCATAATTACCTGGTCTTCATAACCGGGCATGTCGGACGGTTCGGCGTTCACAAAACTGTCGATCGGGGAAGCATGCTGAATGCCGCGGCAGAACGCGATAAGGCCTTCCGGTTTCCCGAATACGACAGCCTGGATAATGTCGTGACGCTCTTCTTCCGCGTCCGGATAAACTTCAAATCCCAGCCGTCCGTAAATATCAGCGGCGAAAATTGCGCCTTTGAGCGCGGCTGCCGTAACGGTCGGCGCGAAGAAAAATCCCTGATAAAGCTGTGTTAGAACGTCAAGCGATGCGCCGACTTCCCGTCCGAGACCGGGAGACGTCAGGCGGACTGCTGCGTTTTCGATACACTCTTTTTTCCCGCAGATATAGCCGCCGATCGGGGCCAGCCCCCCGCCCGGGTTTTTGATCAGGGATCCGACAATCATATCCGCACCTTCTTCCGAAGGTTCCCTGGTTTCCACAAATTCCCCGTAGCAGTTGTCGACCATGCATAAAACGTCGGGACGTATGGATTTAATAAACCGGACGGCTTTGCCGATTGCGGAAACCGACAGGGTTTTCCGCAGCTGATACCCCCGGGAGCGCTGGATGGCGCACATCCGGACGGCCGGGTCGGCAAGCGCCTTCCTGATCCCTTCAAAGTCAAACGAAGAGTCAGCGAGCAGGTCAACCTGGCGGTACTGTACGCCGTATTCGGCCAGGCTCCCCCGGGAAGGCCTTATCCCGATCACCTCTTCCAGGGTATCGTAAGGTTTTCCGGAAACGGATACCAGGACGTCGCCCGGACGCAGGTTTCCGGAAAGCGCCAGACTGAGAGCATGTGTGCCGCAGGTAATCTGCGGACGGACGAGCGCGGTTTCCGTTCCGAAACATGAGGCATACACGGCTTCAAGTCCGTCTCTTCCCAGATCGTCATAACCGTAACCTGTCGTTCCCTTCAGGTGGGCTTCCCCGATATGTGCCTGCCGGAAAGCCTGCAGGACCTTGATCTGGTTGATTTCCGCGTTCTCATCAATTTTTGCAAAGCGTGGTTTCAGGGCTTCGAGCACCGGTTCCGCGAAGGAAAGGACCCTGCCGTCGATACCGGCCAGAGAATAAATATCGTTTTTTGTCATTACAGTCTCCTTTATCAGGATTGCGTCGCGGAATCAGGTGTTCTGCGGCGGATTTGTTTTCAGGATAATCATTTCCCGCATCTGCCGCAGCAGTTCTTCATCGTCCGTGCCGTTAAACCGTTCGATGAATACGGCATCCGGATTGCGTCTGAACCAGGTCAGCTGGCGTTTGGCAAAATGCCTGGTCTCTGTCTTGATCTGTTCCGCGGCTTCTTCCAGCGTGCAGCGGCCGTCCAGGTAAGGCAGCATCTGTCGGTATCCCAGGCCCTGCATGGACACGAGACTGTCCGCATATCCCATTTCCCGGAGCGACCGGACTTCTTCGGCGAGTCCTCTGCCGATCATTTCGTCCACCCGCCTGTTGATGCGTTCATACAGCAGGGGCCTTGGCATGGTCAGGACAAAGTAGGCGCATGCGTAAGGCGACGGGCGCTCTTTCTCACGCCGGTTATGTTCGGATATCTTCTCTCCGGTTTCCCGGTAATAAGAAACGGCGCGCTGAAGGCGTTTGACGTTGTTCGGATGAATGGCGGCGGCCGACTCGGGATCGATTCTCATCAGTTCTTCATAGAGAGCGGAAATTTCGGCTCCGGACAATTTTTCCGGGATACAGGCGCCTTGTTCCGGTTCAACTGTTCCCGGCGTTTCGCAGAAGTGTGTGTCTTTTACGAATGCGTCGATATAGAAACCGGTGCCGCCGCACAGGAAAGGCAGGCGGCGGGCAGACAGGATCTTATCGTAAGCGTCTTTCGCGCGCTGCCTGAACAGATAAACATTCCAGGGCTCGTCCGGTTCAATGATATCCAGAAGATAATGCGGGACGCCTTTCTGTTCATCCGGAAGAATACGCGCTGTCCCGATCTGCATATGCCGGTAAACCTGCATTGAGTCGGCGGATATGACACTGCCTGAAAACGCGCCGGCAAGTTCCACGGCAAAAGCGCTTTTTCCGGATGCGGTCGGCCCGGCGATGACGACAAGCGGTCGGAAAGTACCTGACTGTACGGATTCAGTTGTTTTTCCGTTTCCCGTCACATTCATAGTTTCAGACAATCCGTTTGAATTTGCGGTCCAGTTCATATTGAGAAAAAGTAATCATCGTCGGACGTCCGTGCGGGCAGTGATATGGGTTATCCAGCGTCAGGAGTTCCTCAATCAGGGCGTGCGCTTCTTCTTCGGACAGCGCACGGTTCCCTTTGACAGCCGCCTTGCAGGACATAGTGGCAATACGGGAGACAAGGGCGCCCGGAACGGCTGTTTTCTTTTCATCCAGAAGGTCTGCCAGCGTGTCTTTCAGAAGCGCCTGAGGATCCGTTCCGAACAGCGCAAGAGGGACTCCGCGGAGCGCGTAGGAAGAACCGCCCATCGGCTCAATGCGGTACCCGGTTTTTTCGAAAGAATCCAGATTCGGCAAAAGGACGCTTTCTTCCGCTCCGGTCAGTGAAACCAGAATCGGAGGATACAGCTGCTGGGAAGGAGCCGGGCCTCCCTGTGCTTCGGCAACCTGTTTCATGATCCGTTCGAAGTTGACTTTTTCATGCGCCGCATGTTGGTCGATGAGAATCAGTTCCCGGCCGGATTCGATCAGCCAGTATGTTTTGAATACCTGTCCGATCAGACGGAAAGAACGGGCGTTTTCTTCGGTAAAAATCCGCGGTTCGCGGACTTCCCCGGCAGGTATGCCTTCCCGGGATAAAAGCTGCAGGTAATCGGTGAACTCCGTCTGTCCGGGTTTTTCTTTAATGCTGTCTGAATCCGCCGGAGCGTTTGTACGGGCGTCCGGGGAATCAGTCCGGTCTTCGAAAAGATAACCGTCTTCCTCGTAACGGCTGACCTGAGGGCGAGGCGCTTCGCCCGGCATTTTTCCGGTTTCGAATACTTCGCCGCGGATTTCTTCTTTGATACGGGCCTGGTTTGTTTTTCCCTCTTCCCTTTTCAGGTTCCGCTCTTCGATTCCGGTCAGGAAATGCGCCCGGTGGATCATCTCGCGGCGGGAAAGTGTTTCGGAAACAGCTGTACGGATGAACTCATATACAGTGTCCGGCGAAGAAAACCGGACTTCTTTTTTGGACGGATGGACGTTGACGTCCAGAAGATCCGCAGGCATATTCAGGAACAGGATTCCGAAAGGAAAACGGTGCTGCATCAGGTCGGTACCGTAACCGGCTTCCAGGGCGCCAGTCAGGACAGGACTCTCCAGGACCCGCCCGTTGACAAAAAACAATTCAGAACGCCGGTTTGCGGCCGTCAGCTGCGGATGGCCGATATAGCCGTAAAGAGAGAAGCCGGCTTCTGTTTCAGGGACGGATACTTCGAGAAGGGATGCGGCCGTATCTTTTCCGTAAAGCCGGTACAGGATATCTTTGATGTTTCCGTTCCCGGAAGTATGGAATTTATCCTGTCCGTTCATCCGGTAGGAAAAAGATATATCCGGATGCGACAGCGCGATCTGCTGCAGCATGTCAGTGACGGCGCTGCCTTCCGTCTGCGCGGATTTCATGAATTTCTTTCTTACCGGCACATTGAAAAACAGATCCCGCACGACGACGCTGGTGCCGTCAGGGGCGCCGATTTCTTCGACGGTAAGACTGTCTTCTTCAGGATCCAAGGAAGCGGTAATATCCGCAGCGGCAAATATCAGCGGGGAATTTGTCACGCGTACGGCGGTGAGGGAACCCTTTGTTTTGGTAATCATTTCCACCCTGGAAACTGCTGCGATGCTCGAAAGCGCTTCTCCCCTGAATCCAAGGCTGTGCAGGGCATGCAGGTCTTCCGCGGAGCGGATTTTGCTGGTCGCGTGGCGCCTGAAGGCCAGCCTTACTTCATCTGCCGGGATGCCGCAGCCGTTATCCGTGACACGGATATAGGAAAGGCCGCCGTCCCTGATTTCGCAGGAAACGGCTGTCGATCCGGCGTCAATAGCATTCTCCAGAAGTTCTTTCACAATGTTGACCGGGCGTTCTACCACTTCTCCGGCGGCAATCCGGTTGACGGTATCTGAATCCAGTATCCGGATAGATGTCAGTTTTTCAGATTGGTTCATGTCCGGTCTCCTTTCCAGGTGTTGGAAAGCTCGTTCTGGAAACGATACAGCGTATTCAGGGCATCAAGCGGCGTCAGATTGGAAATATCGAGGCTCTTCAGCTCTTCCAGAATGTTATCTTCATCGACCGTGGCGAACAGGGACATCTGCTGGAGATCCACATCGTCGTAATGAGGATTCTTTTTCCTGCGCCCCGGCTGGGATGCGGCGGGGCTGAGACTGCTCATCTTTTCAGTGAGGTCGTTTTCGGACAGTTCTTCGGCGATCTGTTCAGCCCGGTCTGTAACCATCGCGGGAACACCGGCCAGTTTTGCGACCTGGATGCCATAGCTCCTGTCTGCGCCTCCCGGGATGATTTTCCTGAGGAATGTAATCTGGTCGCCGTTTTCCTTAATGGCGACGCAGTAATTCTGCACATTTTTTACTTTCCCGCTCAGTTCTGTCAGTTCGTGGTAATGGGTCGCGAACAGTGTTTTGGCGCCGAGCAGCTTTTTGTTGCTGATGTGTTCGATCACAGCCCATGCGATGGCAAGACCGTCGAACGTGGAAGTGCCGCGGCCGATTTCGTCGAGGATCAGGAGGCTTTTTGGCGTAGCGTTCCGCAGGATATTGGCCACTTCGTTCATTTCAACCATAAAGGTGCTCTGGCCGCTTCCGAGGTCGTCCGATGCGCCGACGCGGGTAAAAATCCGGTCGACGATACAGAGGTCGGCTTCCGCGGCCGGAACAAAGCTTCCGATCTGCGCCATCAGGCAGATCAGGGCTACCTGCCTCATATAAGTGCTTTTACCCGCCATATTCGGGCCTGTAATAACGGCAACGGCATTTTCTCCGTTATCCAGTGCAGTATCGTTCGGGACAAAATCGCCGGAAAGCATCTGTTCCACAACAGGATGGCGGCCGGCCCGGATGTGGATCTCCCCCCTGTCGTTGATAACAGGGCAGACGTAGTGCCAGCGTTCCGCCACGAGGGCCAGGGAACAGAGCGTATCCAGCATGGCCAGCGCACGGGCACATTTCTGGATGGCGGAAGTCTGCGCCGCGACAGTGTCCCGGATTTCACAGAAAGCGTCGTACTCGAGTGTGTTGAGTTTATCCTCCGCGTTCAGGATGGTATCTTCCAGTTCTTTTAAGCGCGCCGTTGTGTAGCGCTCCGAACCGACGAGCGTCTGTTTGCGGATATAATCGTCCGGTACCAGGTCCTTGAAGGAATTGGTCACGTCAAAGTAATAACCGAAAACTTTGTTGTATTTGATTTTAAGATTCCGGATGCCCGTCCGTTTTCGGTCCTCTTCTTCCAGGTTTAAAAGCCACTGTTTTCCGTCTGTCCTGGCTTTTCTGAGATAATCGATATCCGGATTGAAGCCGTCACGGATAATGCCGCCTTCCCGTACAGTCAGGGGCGCATCTTCCGAAATCCCGTTTTCGAGTATTTCGATCAGGTCTTCAAAGGGAAGGATATCGTCTGACAGGGCTGTCAGCATCGGATCCCGGAAGGAGGAAAGTGTGCCCCGGATCGGCGCGAGCATTTTCAGGGACTGCAGAAATGCCAGCAGGTCTTTGGGATTCGCGGTCCGGTAACTGATCCTGGTCAGGAGTCTTTCCAGGTCATAAACCGGAGACAGATATTCCCGGATCTCGTCCCTGTCCACGCTGTTTTCCAGAAGGGAGCGGACCGCACCCTGCCTGAGAAGGATCTCGTCTTTGTCAATGAGCGGCTGATCGATGATGCTGTGCAGGAAACGGGCGCCCATGGCGGTTTTTGTTTTATCCAGCACCCATAAAAGACTCCCGCGTTTTTCTTTGTCGCGGATGGTTTCCGTCAGTTCCAGGCTCCTCCTCGCGGAAGAATCCAGTACCATGAACCCACTTCCAAGATACGGCTCGATGCCGGTGATATTTGCGAGATCGTTCTTCTGCGTTTCATAAAGATACTGAAGAAGCGCCCCTGCCGCGGCCGTTCCGGCGTGGAATCGATCGATTCCGAGTGCGGAAAGGGAATTAACCCGGAAGTGATGTTCGAGCACTTTCTCGCAGACAGCCGTATCAAAATAACGGCTTTCCAGAAGCGTCGGTTTTACAGGCAGTTCTTCCGGGCGGATTAAAAGATCCGCATGGCCGCCGTCGGCAGCCGTCTGCGGTGAAGCAGCCGTGTCATAACCGCTGATAATAAAAGCTTCATTGCAGAGAAGTTCAGAGGGGGAAAGCCTGACCAGTTCGTCCATCGTGCGGGATAGGGAACCGGTTTCCGTCAGCTTAAAAGTGCCGGTCGTAACGTCGCATACGGCGATGCCGCTCTGTCTCGGAGAATAGAACAGGCAGACAATATAGTGATTGCTGTCCTCGGAAATGGACGCCATATCTGTATTGGTACCGGGGGTCACAATCCGGATGACTTCCCGTTTGACCAGCCCTTTGGCAGTACGCGGATCTTCCACCTGTTCGCAGACGGCAACCCGGTAGCCCTTGGAAACAAGCCTGGTAATATAACTGTCGACGGCGTGGAAAGGCACGCCGCACATGGGCGCGCGCTCCGGCAGCCCGCAGTTCTTTCCGGTCAGTGTAAGCTCCAGTTCACGCGAAACCAGGACGGCGTCGTCAAAAAACAGTTCGTAAAAATCCCCAAGCCGGTAAAACAGGATACACGGATCATATTCCCTGCGGGTCTGCAGATACTGCTGCATCATAGGAGAAATCTGTGAAAACAGCACGGGATCTTTTTCTAATTCTTCTCTGGTCAGTTCCGTATTATTCATCAGTGTTTTTCTTCGATCTCCCCAAAATAGTAAAACCCTTTGCATTCTTTCAGACGGATGGGCGCAAATGTGCCGATCATTGAAGAATCCCCGGGAACATGGACGATCATGTTATTCGAAAGCCTGGCCGTCATCAGGGCGGGATCCTGCTCGTTTTCTTCTTCGATGAGTCCGTCCAGGAGCTGTCCCGATAAAAGGAGCGAGCGTTTTTTCGCGCTTTCCTGCACTGCGGAAAGGACACGGTCGAAGCGCTCCTTGATCACTTCTTCCGGCGTATTGTCCGGCATTGATGCGGCGGGCGTGCCTCTTCGCCTGGAATAGATGAAAGTAAACGCGTTATCGAACTCTACGCTGCGGATGACGTCCAGCGTATCTTCGATGTCACTTTCCGTTTCTCCCGGGAATCCGACAATCAGGTCGGTGGTTACCGATGCGTCGGGAAGTCTTTCACGGATCCGTCCGGCCAGTTCCAGGAACTGTTCTTTGCTGTATCCCCTGTTCATTTTTTTCAGGACGGCTGTCGAGCCGGACTGGAGCGGCAGATGCACATGGCGTGCAATATTCGGGTTTTCACGAATCACTTCGATCAATTCCTTCGTGAAATCCTTCGGATGGGGCGTCATGTAGCGAATTCGCTTCAAACCGTCGATTTCTGCTGCTTTTTCCAGGAGTTTTGCGAAATCGGAACCGTCTTTTAAATCCCGTCCGTAGGAATTGACATTCTGGCCGAGCAGCATCACTTCCTTTACACCGTCGCCGACAAGACGCTTTATTTCGTCCAGGATTTCTTCGGTGCTCCTGCTCCGTTCCCTTCCCCGGACGTAGGGGACGATACAATAGGTGCAGAAATTGTTGCAGCCGAACGTGATATTGACGCCGGATTTGAACGGGTATTTCCGGCTGACAGGCATTTCCTCCATGATTCTGTCCGTACGGCTCCAGATATCAATCAGTTTTTCGCCTGTCGTATAGACGTCGAAGAGGTATTCCGGAAACCGGAACAGGTTATGCGTTCCGAAAACAAGGTCCACAAACGGGTAACTTTTCCGGATGCGTTCGACATTTCCCTCTTCCTGCATCATACAGCCGCAGACGGCCACTTTCATGGCGGGATTCTGCCGCTTGAAGTGAGAAATACGGCCCAGTCTCCCGAACAGGCGCTGGTCAGCGTTGTCGCGTACAGTACATGTATTGAAAATCAGGAAATCGGCATTTTCATCCTGTGTTTCGGCAAAGCCGGCGGCCAGGAGGACACCGAGAAGTTTTTCCGCATCCCGGGCATTCATCTGGCAGCCGAAATTGACGACATGGCAGGTCGGCGGAGAGCCTTTCTTTGCGGCGAGATCCGCCGTGAGAGGTTTCAGGAGGCCGAGGTAGTATTCCATCCTCTTCTGTTCTTCAGGATCGGAAGAAGCCTGCTCTGTATATTTTCTGTCCTGGAAAGCGGTCAGTCTCTGCTGCATGTTCATCCTCGTGTTTTCCGGCGGCAGAACCGGATTAAATCAATATGTTTACAGGTCATTGACGCGGTAAAGATAAGCCCTGCCGCGCCTGCCGGTTCGTTCGATAATTTTCAGTTCTTTTAAGAGCGCCGGAACAATCGAAAACCCGGCCGGATTCTGTCCGGCGGCTTTCGCGAATTCCGCGGCGGTAAACTCTTCCGGAAGGGTTTCCGGTACGAACTGCATATAATCCCTGGGTTCGGTCAGAAGACACCTGCCGGCCAGGCGGGAAGGCAGACGGTCATACCGGTGGGATCCCCGTTTCCCGCCGTTTCCCCAGCCGTCTTTAAGCCGGTATTCTTCCATATCCACCAGGAGGAGTTCGACCGAAAGATTCGGATCCTCCAGATACCGGCGCAGGGAATACAATTCTTCAAAAGCCGTATAATAACTTCCCCTGCGGGGCGATCGGTTCCTTTTTTCCAGGTGACCGGTAACGGGATCCACCCACGTAATCCATTTTTCATGCGGGATAGGATGGACGATCTTAACCTCATACTGCGGAAGGAAATAGTCAAGTTTGTCCTTCAGGCGGAAAAGCTGTGCGGTCTGAATTTCCGTAATCCTGCCGTCGTGATAGATATCGGCGATATAAGGGCCGACCGGGATTTCCTGGTGGTCTTCGTCCGGATCCTCAAAGTTTTTGACAGCGGCATGGACCGATTTTTCCTGCTGCTGACCGATACTGCAGCGCATACGCTCCTGAAGCGGCGGAAGCATCCGGCAGGCTTCTTCGAAACGTTGTTTATCAGCGCTTTCTGACTGTCCTTCTCCGGACCAGATTGTTTCTGATATAGGCAAAGGTCTGTTTCTCTCCTTTTTCGGCCAGCATTTCGAGTAGTTCCGAAAGCAGGGCGGCAGTTTCCGGGTGGATCAGGATATCGTTTTTTGCGCCGGATTTAAAATACCTGAGCGCGTCCGAATCGGAGTATTCGCTTCCGCGGTATACCTTCGAAGCGGCAATCCGGTCCATAAACATTTCCACGACGAAACGGCCGGGCATTTTGATCGCGACAAGTGCGCTGTCGACATCGTGCTTTCCTTTCGCGTCGTAATCGAACCAGTATTCGTAGTGGTGTTTGTTCCGGCCTTTATGGTGAAGCCATGCTGAAGAATATCCGACAGCTTCCCGCTCTGCGTTGTTGGGACTCCGGTTTCCCTGATAGTACGCGGCCCCGATAAAGAATTCTTCCGGCGAATACTTGGACAGGTCGTGAAAAAGTCCCTGTCTGTAAAGCCCTACGGCAAAGCATCCTTTCATGACCAGCCATTTATGGCGCGTAATCGTCCTGAAATGACGGACCGCGCCTTTCCAGGTGATCTTTCCGGCAGCAGCAGGTCTTTTTTCAGTCATGTTCCGCTCTCCGGAGAGATGTCTGCTGAAATATACAGCTGGACGGAGCGTTCCATGACCAGGGTATGGTTCTGCTCTTTCAGCGCAATGCCTCCTGCAGCAAAGGAAGGTTCTTTATAAGTATCCAGGCAGAGCACCCATGCCCGTCCTTTTCCGGGCGACGGAAGGGCCAGTTCCTGTCTGGTCCAGTGCATGTTTACGGCCAGATAAACTGCAGGTTTATCCCCGTCAGCAGGATAACAGATCCCGACAGTTCTCGATTCCGGGCCGAAATCGGGATTCCCTTCTGTAATTCCGTGCAGGGAGAACGGACGGCCTGTGCCGAATCCCAGTTCTTTCCGCAGCCGGATCAGGTCTTTGATATAAGCTTCCGTTGAAGCGGCTTCTTTGGAAGCGGGCCAGTCTGTCCATCCGGTCGGGTTGTCCTGGTTCCAGGCATTGTTGTTCCCGGACTGGCTGTTTCCGTGCTCGTCCCCTGCATACAGGAGCGGAGTGCCCGGCGAGAACATAAGGAGTGTAAGGAAGTTTTTCCGCTGCCTCATCCTGAGTTTACGGATGGGCGCTTTTCTGCTCTTGCCTTCTTCACCGCAGTTCCAGCTGAAATTGTCAGGGCTTCCGTCCCGGTTCTCTTCGCCGTTGTCTTCATTGTGCCGGTGGGAATAGGAAACCAGATCCGCAAGGGTAAAACCGTCATTGTTTGCGACGTAACGGATTGCGCCCTGCCTGGCGGGAACTGATAAAAACTGCCTCAGGAACGGCTGCAGCATACCGGCGTCACCCTTGACGAAACAGCGGATATACTGCTTGAACTGATGACCGCAGACAGCCAGATGCGATTGCTGGCCTGAACTTCTACCGTAAAACTGGCTTTCTTCCTGGCTGATCTGCCTGCCGTCGAAGCCTGCTGAAATCAGCGGAAGATCTGCCAGGACAGGATCGGAAAGAAGTCTCGAAACCAGCCCGCCGTCCCCTAAAAGATGAAGGCCGTCGACGCCGAAATAACCTGCGTAGTCCCGCACGGCAGTCCTGGCCCGTTCAAAGGAGACTTCCGGCGGGAAGGAAAGCTGTACAAATAATTCCATGCCTGCTTCATGGACGCTGCCGACAAGATGAAGAAATTCTTCCCTTGTGTTGTTTTCATTTCCGGAAATATACGTCCGGCGTGGGATCCGGTAATATCCGTCACCGTATCCCCAGTAGTTTCTTTCCAGAACGGGTTCATACGGCGGCATCAGGAGAATCGTCGTTACCCCAAGGCTCCGGATATACGGAAGAAGGCGTACCAGGCCGGAAATCCGGCCGCGTTCTGCTGCCGGGACTGTTTTGTTCTGCATCGAAAAACCGCGGATGTGCAGCTGATAAAAAATCCTGCTGTTCCAGTCGTAAAGATCCTTTCCGGCCGGTCTCTGCGGGACAGATTTTTCCGGGAGCACGGAATCGGCCGCGAAGGCTTCTTCCTGCGGAAGTGATACCGCAAAAGCTGTTCCCTGTCTGGAAAACCAGCACATTTCGGAAGCGTTCGGATCCGGATAATCGACACCGTCCCGGTAATACCGGTAACCGTAACGGGCTTTGGGAAGACCGCTGATCAGGACGCCGTATTCGTCACCGGTCCGGCAGCTGTCCGGAAAAGGGATTTTAAAGACCGGTTTTCCGGCCTTGTCAGAAATGTTTCCGGGATCGTCTGCGGCATACAGGAGTACGCCGCCTTCAGTATGGCCTCTCATGACGGTGCCGAAATACAGGCCGCTTTTCGTAATATATCCGCCGTAGCCGTTCACCTGTGCCGCAGTGATGCTGTAATGCTTCGTCATGGCCGCTCCTTTCCCACATAAACCGTGCATTTTAGTCTACCATATTTTCGTCCGGATTGGCACGTTTGGCCATACTCTGAGCGGATGAGAAAACGTCAAGAAACCGGCTTTTCGGAACACTGTGCTCCCTGCTGCCCCTGACATAGCTTAAAAACAGGTATTCCCTGGCCCTTGTCATCGCGACGTAAAGTATTCTCCGTTCTTCTTCCAGCGCCGCTTCATCCGACGCGCTCCTGACCGGGATGATTCCTTCATTCAGGCCCGGCAGAAATACGCAGTCAAATTCCAGGCCTTTGGACTGGTGCATTGTCATGACCCGGGGGCTGCCGGGACCGGGACGGGACGCGGGAGCAGGGGAAGGCGGGCTGAAATCTGACAGAATACGGATAAAATCACGTACGGAAAACGCGGATGAGGCAATTTCCCGGACGGCTTTGAAAAATGCTTTTTCTGCCGCCTCCGGAGGCACAGCCAGGTTTCCGTATAAGTCTTTCCCTGAAAAGACCGATTCCAGCAGATACTTTAAAGCGTTCGGAGGTGTAAGGGCGGAAAGAAGTTCCAGGTCGGCCAGGAGAAGGCGGAGTGAAGTGCTTGTACAGGCATCCGCCGTCGATTCACGGATCATCTTTTTAAGATCTACTTCCGGAACGGGGAAAAGGGATCTTCTTAAAAACCTCTCCGGGCAGTTCAGGATGATGAATAGATCCTCCCGTTTTATGCTTCCGCATTTAATCGACGAGGCGCACCGGAAATAAGCAAGAATAATATCCTTCGCTTTCCGGATGGCCGGATTTTCAGCGGACGCTCCGGTGTCCGGCCTGATCTGGCTGTAAAACCCCGTGCCTGTTTTATCGAAGTGTTCCAGATATGCAGATGCCGCGTAATTTGTCCTGAACAGGACAGCTGTCCGGCATTCCGGGTATTGCCGGATAATATCCGACAGTAAATCTGAGATTGTCCCGCATTCTTCCTCTGTCGTGCTGTAAGAAGAAAGCGTAAACGGGGGAATCGGTGTTTTGTCAGGTCTTTTAAGGATGATAAGCGGCTTGCGGACACACAGCTGCTTCTTCTTCATCCGGTTCCGGTTCTGTGTGATCAGCTGCGAAGAAGCCCTGCCGATGGCCGGAACGCTCCGGTAATTGACTGGAAGGCGGAAAATGCGGCAGTCTTTATGGTCTGAAAGAAAACGCCGGAAAATATCCGGTTCCGCTCCCCGGAAACTGTAGATGCTCTGGTCGTCGTCGCCGACAGCGTAATAATCCGTCCCGGACAAACCCATTCTTTCCATCAGGGAATACTGGACAGGGCTGATATCCTGAAACTCGTCCACGATAATATGGCTGAAACGGCTGAAAATATTGCAGCCTGAAGGGATACGGTTTTCGGGAATCAGGAGCGAGTCTTCCAAGATCCTGTCGAAATCCGTCAGATTCCGCTCCGAAAGGAATTCCCTGTACGCATTCCGGTAATCTTCAGACATAAGGTACGCATCTTCGCCGGCGCCGTTTCCGAAAGCTTCATATTGGCGCCTGAAAAAGCCGGTTTTCAGAGTATTTGGGATGATGCGGAGCGGTTCCCGTGAACAGGAGGAAAGAAAACGATAGAAAAATGCATGAAAGGTTGAAAAGACGATGCCCGGATATTTTCCTTCGGAAATCTTCAGAAAACGACTGTTCATCTGCGCGGCGGCTGCGGCGGAAAAAGTAAAGGCGGCGATTTTTTCCGGCGGGACGCCGGCAGAAGTGACCAGATATAAGATGTGATTTGTCAGGACAAATGTTTTACCGCTGCCGGGTCCTGCCAGAATCAGGCAGGACCCGGAACAATATTGAACCGCCTCATTCTGAGACGGATTGCCGAAAATCAAACGGATTCCACCGTCCTCTCTTCCAGCAGGCGGATTCCTTCGCGGATCCGTTTCAACGACTCTTCTTTTCCCAGGATTTCCATAATCTGCGTTGCACCGGCAGGCGTTGTGGCCTTTCCGGAAACGGCTGTTCTGACCGGCCATAAAGCAAAGCCGTTCTTACAGCCTTTTGTTTCCACATATTTCTGCATCAGCCCGTACAGCGCATCGTTGGAATAATCGTCCTGGGCTTCGAACATCGGGAGCAGTTCCCGAAGGACTTCCAGCGAGGAAGCGGGATCGGTTTTCATCTTTTTATGTGTATAAAGAGAGATGTCGTATTCCGGAAGCTTCTCGAAGAAATCGACCATCTCCGGGATATCCGGGTAAACTTCGATCCTGGTTTTTACCATTTCGCTGATTTTTTCCAGATCCTGTCCTTTGTGAAGGACACTTTCCAGGTAAGGTTTTGCGCGTTTGAAGAAACGCGCGCTGTCCATGGCTTTTAGGTACTCTCCGTTCATCCAGCGGAGCTTCTGGTAGTCGAAGACGGCAGGGGAACGGCCGATCCGGTGATAATCAAATACCTTTACCAGTTCTTCAAGGCTGAAAATCTCACGGTCGCCTTCCGGTGACCATCCGAGCAGCGCGATGAAATTGACGACAGCTTCCGGTTCAAACCCCTGCTCAATGAGGTCTTCGTACGACGAATGCCCGCTGCGTTTACTGAGCTTATGGTGGTCTTCGTCGGTAATCAGCGGACAGTGGACATATTTCGGGATTTCCCAGCCGAAAGCCTCGTAAAGCCGGTTGTACTTGGGCGAGGAGGAAATATACTCGTTGCCGCGGTTGACGTGCGTGATGCCCATCAGGTGGTCGTCTACCACGTTCGCGAAATTATAGGTTGGGAACCCGTCCGATTTAATCAGGACCATATCGTCCAGTTCGCTGTTGTCTACTGTGATTTCCCCGTAAAGTTCGTCCGAGAAAGTCGTTGTGCCTTCAGAAGGGTTGTTCTGCCGGATGACGAAGGGCTTTCCGGCCGCCAGATTGGCTTCTATCTCTTCCTGTGACAGCGAAAGACAGTGTTTGTCATAGAAACTGACTTCTTTTCCTTCGACGGTCCTGGTCAGCGAGGCCAGACGTTCCGTGGTGCAGAAACAGTAATACGCGGCCTTCTTCTCCACCAGTTCCTTCGCGTACTTCATGTATATGCCGGCCTCCATCCGTTCGCTCTGGACGTAAGGGCCGAAATCGCCGCCGATGCCCGGTCCCTCGTCCGGGATCAGGCCGGTATCGTTTAAGGTACGATTGATAATATCCACCGCGCCTTCAAGTTCTCTCTTCTGGTCAGTATCCTCAATACGGAGGATAAAATCACCGCCCTCGTGTTTGGCCATCAGATAGGCGTACAGCGCGGTGCGGAGATTTCCGACATGCATTCTTCCGGTAGGGCTCGGGGCATAACGGGTCCTGATTTTAAGGTTTTCGCTCACAGTAGTTCCTCCTGTTATGATGATCAATTAGGCCGCCGGAAGCACAGTTCCTCATCCGGCGCAGGCATCATTTGATTCCGGTGGTTCCGAAACCGCCCCGGTCAGGTCCTTCCAGACGGTCTGTTTCCTCAAATATGATTTCGGGCTGTTTTTCCATGATCCGGAACTGGCAGATCCTGTCTCCTTTATGAATCTGTGTGTCCCGGACAGCCAGAACCGGCATTTTCCAGATATCGTTGTCGCCGCTGTAGGAATTGTCGATCACGCCCATGTGGTTGGTCTGGATAATTCCGAAGTTTTTAAAAGTGGAACTGCGGGGTACCAGGTGCGCCTCATAACCGTCCGGGAGCCTCAGGGCAAATCCCAGGCTGATCAGGCGGTATTCGCCTTTTTTCAGATTCACGTCTTCTGCGCTCCTCAGATCAATCCAGTCGGATTTTGAACCGATCGGCGCAAGTCTTTCGATATCGCTGCTTTCATACCGGATGCTGATGGTTACTTTTTCCATTTTAACTTTTTTCTGAAATCCTTTCTGCTGCGTAATGAACAGTTCAAAACGCAGAGAATATTATATATGATTCACGAGATAAAAGTACAGATACGGATGGCCGTTTGCCGCATGGATCTGAGATACAGACCAGCTCACCCGGGCTGCACCGCACGGTCGGCAGCTGAAGTTGCAAGACGGTCACACCGTTCGTTTTCCGGATGGCCAGCATGGCCTTTTACCCAGTGAAAGCTGATTTTATGCGGTTTTGCAGCTGCTAAAAGCCTTTCCCAGAGATCCCTGTTTTTGACAGGTTTTTTTCCGGCGGTTTTCCAGCCGTTCTGCTGCCAGTTTTCCAGCCAGTGTTCTTCGAAAGCCTTCACCAGGTACTGGGAGTCCGAATACAGATCAACGGTACACGGCCTGTTCAGGGCTTCCAGCGCGACGATCGGACCAAGAAGTTCCATACGGTTGTTGCTGGTTACAGGGAACCCTTCGGAGTATTCCCGTTCATGAAGAATACCGTTTTTATCCGTATACTGGATAATCGCCCCATATCCGCCCGGTCCATCGGGATTTCCGCGGGCTGCGCCGTCTGTATAGATTGTGACTCTGCTCATTTCCATTGATTGGTTTTTTCAAAATGTGCCGCCCGTTCCAGTGCGCGCCGGATGATCGAATCATCGAAGCCCATTCTGGACAGAAGCAGGATCGCGTTGCGGGTGTCGGTTTTTCCCGGGAGCAGTTTATAGTAGAACTGCACGTCCCCGTCCGCAATGGTTTCCGTAAAGTGATAATTGTCATAGTGCTCCGAAAGGAGGTCCGCCAGTTCGAGATCGTGGGTCGCGGTAATGCAGAAAGCGCCGGATCCGGAAAGTGACAGCAGAACTTCCGCAGAAGCAGCGATGCGTTCAATGGTATTGGTTCCGCGAAGGACTTCGTCGATACAGCCGAGAACCGGATACTGCGAATCCGCGGCAGCGTCCATAATCCGCTTGAGGGAACGTATTTCCGCCATGAAATAGCTTTCACCGCCTGTGATGCTGTCCTTTAAGGCCATCGATGTAAAGATCATGAACCGCGGGGCCCGGTACGAATCTGCACATACCGTATTGATCGTCTGGGCTGTTACGGCGCTTAATGCAACTGCCTTAAGAAAGGTGGATTTGCCGGAGGCATTGGAGCCCGTAAGGAGGATCGGCTTTACTGCAGAAAGATCGTTGGGGACGGGATCCGGAAGCATCGGATGATACAGCCCCTTCGCATTGTAAGAATAAAATCCCGGAACAGACGAATCTGTAAACTCCGGAACACAGAAAGCGGGAAGGCTTTCGCGGAAAGAAGCGACGGATACTGTGGCGTCGATCCGGCCGGCAGCGGTTATCATCCGGTCGACAGAATCTTCCCTGTTTTTGAGTTCTTTAAGCATCTGGTCGAATTTCCAGAGATCCAGATGAAACATCATCCGGAGGTAATCCATGACGATACCGAGCAGATCGCCGTTTCCCGTATTATTTCCCATGTTCAGCAGGAATGAGGCGCGCGAAAAGGCGGCCATGTCTTTGCGGGCGGTTTCGTCCAGCGTCTTCTTCTCGGGCGCGAAAACGTCCGGAAGGAGCGGTGCGCACCTGAGTGAAAAACTGATCAGCCGTTCAATGTACCGGAATGAAACGATGTATGGTTCGATTTTCCGCTTTTCCCTGAAATAGGTCGCAATATTGAAACACGCGGCGGCAATCAGCAGCAGTACACCCATCTGGGGCGTGAAAACCATGACCAGGAGGGCTGCAGCCGGCAGGAGCATATGCAGCAGCTGTTTATTCGGATTGCGTTCCCCAAGATTATCCAGCAGGGAAAGATAATCATAAAGAGAATATTTATCAGTATGTCCGAGGGCGTCAAGTTTTTTCTGGAGTTCAAGACGCTCCGTTTCATGAGAGCCGTCCTGATAATATCGGACCGCTTTCTCTAAGAGTCCGCTTTCACCGGGCGGCAGGATCGGCGTTCTTAACAGGTAATACAGATACTCTTCTCCCGCCGCTGACAAAGTCCTGTCAATCCGCAGGAATACTTGATCCATGTCAAGATCGTTCCAGGTAATATCGTCCAGCTGGAAACCGCCCGGATGATGTTCCGTATAGCGGGGAATCAGGCGGAGCCTTTCCGGCGGAATCTTTTTTTCATCCGGCGACGCGAACAGGTCGCGGAGCCTTTTCATCTGACGCCGCGAGGCCATGGAACGTTCTCTTCTGCCGGATATATATACGATCAGGAGAAATGCCGCGACGACAAACAGGATTGCCGCTAGTCCTTTATCCATGAACGTTACTCCTCGCCGAGAATCCGGTCCCTGACAGCCTGTGCCTGTCTGTAAATCTCCGTCGGCGTTTCGCCGATATGGAAAGCCAGGTCGACGTCGTCGTTCCGTTCATAAAGGATGCGGCCGTGGACCAGGGTCATGATGACGTTGCTTTTTGAACCGCTGTAAACGATATTCTGGGGAATGCGGTTAATAGGCTGCATGTTCGGCTGCTTTAAGTCAATCAGAACGATATCGGCCAGCTTTCCTTCCTGCAATGAATCTGTTTCCGGAAGCCCCATAATCCGGGCGCCGTTGACCGTAGCCATCTTCAGCACTTCAAATGCGGGTACGGCTGCAGCGTCGTGGCTGCGGAGTTTTGTTAACGCGGTTGTAAGGAACATTTCACGGAACATGTCCAGGCAGTTGTTGCTGGCGGGACCGTCTGTCCCGATCGCGACCGTAAGGCCGGCATTAAGGTAATCGTCGACAGGCGCGCTTCCGCTCGCGAGCTTCATATTGGAGGCCGGGTTGGTTACGATGCCGATATTATACTGTTTCATCAGTTCGATATCATTCTGGGTCGTATGGACCAGATGATATCCCGCACCGCCGTAGGCGAAAATTCCTTCTTTCACCAGAAGCGCGACAGGCGTCATTTTATACCGTTCATAGCATCCCTCCACTTCCGCAGAGGTTTCGGAAATATGAGTGTAGAAAGGAGCTTTATACTTTTCGGCCAGTTTCGCGAGTTCCCGGATCAGTTCGATCGAACACGTATATTCGGCATGAAAACCGAGCCGGTAGGAGGACAGCGGGGAAACACCGTTCAACTTCTGATAGAATTCTTCGACGAGCGGAACAGACTGGCTGAAATTGTTGACGGCGCCCACCTGGACAATCCGCATGCCGCTGTCGATGCAGGCATTGGCGATATCTTCGGGCGACAGATACATATCCATTATGGCTGTCGTGCCGCCGCTGAGATATTCCAGGACTGCAAGCTTTGTAAGGACATAATTATCATGAGGCGTAAGTTTCGCTTCCGCCGGAAAAACCAGCTTGTTCAGCCAGTCCGAAAGCGGCAGGTCGTCCGCCGCCGAACGCAGAAACGTCATGGCTGAATGGGTATGGCAGTTTTTAAACCCCGGCATCAGGAGATTTCCGGAACAGTCGATTTCCCGGTCAAAGCAGGCGCCGGCCTCTTCTGTTTCACTGTTCGCTGTTTTTGCAGGTCCGACGTAGACGATCTTTTCATCCTGCGTCCATAATTCGCCGTATATGATTTCTTCGGATTCCATAGTCAGGATCCGGGCATTATAAAATCGGAGTTTCATGTCAGTCGGTATCCTTTCTCCGGCTATTCAGGCCGGACCGGTACGTACAGAGAGTTAAACGAGTTTCCCGATCGTGCCGGATAAAAGTGACGCAAAAACAGGCTCTGCCGCTTTTCCGGCAGCAAAGACCTCTTCATGTGAAAGCTTCGATTTGCTGATTCCGGCCGCCATATTGGTCACCAGGGAAATCCCGCAGACTTTCATGCCGATATGGCGCGCGGCGATGACTTCCATGACCGTGCTCATTCCGACCAGGTCGGCTCCCAGCGTTTTCAGCATCCGGATTTCGGCAGGTGTTTCAAAAGAAGGTCCGGTCAGCTGGACGTAGACGCCTTCGCCGACTTCGATACCCCGTTCCTGAGCTGTGCTCCTGACCAGGCCGCGGAGATCCCTGTCATAAGGCTCAGTCATATCCGTAAACCTGGGTCCTTCGTCATCGTCGTTCGGTCCGATCAGGGGATTCCGGATAAAGCTGGAAATATGATCGTTTATGATAACCGGAAGACCGATATGATAATCGGGATTAATGCCGCCGCTGGCATTGGTCACAAACAGATACTCCGCTCCGAGAGCAGCCATTACGCGGATCGGAAGGACAATCTGTTCCGTGCTGTAGCCTTCATAAAAGTGGATGCGGCCGCTCATGCAGACTGTCCTGATCCCGTCTACCGTTCCGAATATAAACTTTCCCCTGTGGCCGGGAACAGTGGATACCGGCATCCCGTCCAGATCAGTGTAGGAAATCTCTTCCTCAATGACCATATGATCCGTAAAGTTTCCGAGTCCGGAACCCAGGATCAGCGCCGCCCTGGGCTTGAATGAAGTGATTTCCCGGATCCGGCTTACAATGGAATGTACCTGACTGTTCACGCTTATCTCTCCTGTCTGACGACAATTTCATTTTTATGTTTGTAAATGCAGCCACCCGGAACAAATCCGCGGACCATGGAAAGCGGATAAATATTGGTGTTCGGGCCGATTACGGTTCCGGGGTTCAGGACGCTCCCGCATCCGACTTCCACACAGTCGCCCAGCATTGCGCCGAATTTTTTCATCCCCGTTTCCAGGATTTCACCTTCGTCTCTCAGGATGACCAGCGTTTTGTCGCTCTTGACATTGGAAGTGATGGAGCCTGCGCCCATGTGCGCCCGGTAGCCCAGGATACTGTCGCCGACGTAGTTATAATGCGGAACCTGGACTTTGTCGAAAAGAATGACGTTCTTCAATTCAGTCGAATTGCCGACTACCGCGCCTTTCCCGACGATGGCGGCTCCGCGTATAAACGCGCAGTGTCTTACTTCCGCTTCCTCGTCGATAATCAGGGGCGCACCGAGATATGCAGTATCAAAAACATGCGCGGATTTGGCGACCCATACGTTTTCGCCGCGCTTTTCATAACGGTCGGCGGGAAGACTGTTTCCCAGCGCAATAATGAATTCTTTGATTTTCGGCAGAATTTCCCACGGATATTCTGTGTTTTCGAACAGTTCGGCCGCTATGGTCTTATCAAGACTGAACAGGTCGCGGTTACGGTAATTGCTGATCGCCATCGTTTCTCTCCTTTTCTTTTATTCCGGCCGTACTGCCGGTGCTGTACTGCTTGTTTCTTCTTTTTTTCTTGAGGCGCGTTTTGAAGAGGACGCCGTACTGTAATACGGGGCCGTTCTTCTGAATGCGTCCATAAGCCCTGCGGTCTGATCCGAATTCTTGACAGCCGTGGTTCTGCGGACAATAAAATCCTTCAGCTTTTCCGAGTATTCCTGCTCGGTTACGCTTCCTTCCGCCACCCGTGAAAGTCCGATTTCCCAGCTGGCAGTCAGTTTCGGATCAAGCAGCGGCTTCAGGGAAAAATATACTGTGTCATAAATCATTTCACCGAGCTGGGTCGGTGTCAGGATCTGTGTCTTTTTGTTGAGGGACAGATAGCGGTTCCTTACAAGTTTGTTCAGGATTTCCGCCCTGGTCGCGCTTGTGCCGATCCCGCTGCCTTTAATCTGCTCCCGGAGTTCTTCCTCTTCAATCAGTTGACCGGCGTTTTCCATCGCCAGGATCATACTGCCAGAATTATACCGCTTGGGTGGCGCGGTTTCACCTTCTTTGACCAGAAAACCGGCGACAGGCACAACGCTGTTTTTTTTCAGGGATTCCATATACTTCAGCGTATCCTGCGCGACCTCTCCGTCGTTCTCAGCCGTACGCACGCCGTCCTTCTCTTCCGCCTGCTGATCCGTGTTTTTCCGGAAGGAATAATGAAGAACCTTCAGGTATCCTTCTTCCTTCAGCGTTCTTGCAGACGCCGAAAACGTTTCGGGACCGGCCGTCAGGGAAAGCTGTATTTTCCGGTAAACGGCAGGCGGATAAAAAACGGACAGAAAACGGCGGACAATCAGTTCATATACCTGGGCAAATAATGGAGATAAAGATTTCAGGTTTTCCAGCCCCTGTCCGGTCGGGATAATGGCATAGTGGTCCGTTATGGCTTTGTCGTCGGTGTACCTGCTTTTACCGATGCCGGAGACTGCTTTCCCTGAAAGAATCTCTTCTGCGAAAGGAGCATATGCCGGAAGCCTGCCGACGCCGCGCAGATTTTTTGTTATCTCTTTTGCGACAGCGCTGGATAAAACCCTGGCGTCCGTACGGGGATAAGTGGTCAGTTTTTTCTCGTAAAGTTCCTGGGCAGCCTGAAGGGTCTGGTCCGGGCTTATATGGAAAAAACGGGCACAGTCGTTCTGGAGTTCCGCCAGATTGTAAAGAAGCGGGGCGTTTCTTTTTTCATTCTTATGAGCCGCTTCGTTTACACGGGCCGTATTTACGCTGCACAGGGAATCGATCATTGCCTGTGCGGCTTCCCGCGTTTTAAAACCTTTGTCCTGATACAGGTCTGAGGGTTTAGCGCGTGACGTTTCCGGACTGTAATGCCATTCTGCCCGGAAAACCGGATCGCCGAAACTGCCGAACAGGCGGTAAAACGGTGTTTTGACGAAAGCCCTGATTTCCCGCTCGCGGGAGACTACCATTCCGAGTACACAAGTCATAACCCGTCCGACAGCAATCACGCACCGGTCCGTTCCCAGAAATTTCCTGATCGGCCTGCCGTATTTCAGGGTCATGGCCCGGGAAAAGTTGATGCCCATCAGATAATCTTCCTTGGCCCTGAGATATGCGGCCGCCCCGAGATTGTCATAATCCGATTCCGGCCGGGCTTCCCTGATTCCGCGGAGAATTTCTTCTTTTGTCTGGGAATCGATCCATACGCGGAACTGTTTTTTGCCGGGTGCTTTTTCGGCAAGGCCTGCCTGCGCGGCTACGAGCCGGTATATGTACTCCCCTTCCCGTCCCGAGTCCGTGCAGACGTAAATCGTGTCTACTTCCGGAAGAAGCATCAGCCTTGACACGACGGCGTACTGTTTTTTGACACTGTCAATGACCTGGTAAATAAAACGGTCCGGAATGAACGGAATTGTGGAAAGCGACCAGCGTTTCAGCGATCCGTCGTATACTTCCGGATAAGCCATGGAAATAAGGTGGCCGACACACCATGTGATCAGTGTGTCAGCCGCCTCCAGATACCCGTCACGACGGGTAAAATCAAGTTCCAGCGCATTCGCGAATTCCTGCGCGACACTCGGTTTTTCAGAAATGAAAAGCCGTTTTCCCATTATTTGGCTTCAATATACCCTAGTTTCGTCAGCAGTTCGGCGCATTCCACCGCACCGCCGGCAGCGCCGCGGAGTGTGTTGTGTGAAAGACCGATGAATTTCCAGTCGAACATTGTATCGGGACGCATACGGCCGATCGAAATGCCCATCCCGTTCTGGAACCAGACGTCTTCGGCAACCTGCGGCCTGTTGTCTTCTTCCAGATACTGGATGAAAGGCTGCGGAGCGCTCGGAAGTTCAAGCTCCTGGGCTTTTCCTTTAAAACCGCGGATTGCTTCGATGATTTCTTCTTTGGAAGCCTTATTCTCCAGATCCATAAATACAGCAGCCGTATGGCCGTAAAGGACGGGAACCCGGACGCACTGGCAGGTAATCAGCGGTTCCTCTGCCGGAATGATTTCGCCGTTTTCAATATGTCCGAAAATCTTAAGCGGTTCTTTTTCGCTCTTTTCTTCTTCACCGCCGATATACGGAATAACGTTTCCGACCATTTCAGGCCAGGTATTGAAGGTTTTTCCTGCGCCGGATATTGCCTGGTAGGTCGTAACGACAAGGCGTTTCGGAGCATATGCTTTCAATGCGGCGATTACCGGAACGTAGCTCTGGATCGAGCAATTGGGCTTGACGGCGATGAATCCTTTTGTCGTTCCAAGACGTTTTTTCTGATATTCGATCACGTCCGCGTGGTCAGCATTGATTTCCGGTATGATCATCGGAACGTCCGGTGTCCAGCGGTGCGCGCTGTTGTTGGAAACGACAGGCGTTTCGGTCTTGGCATAGGCCTCTTCAACTGCGCGGATCTCTTCCTTGCTCATATCGACCGCGCTGAAGCAGAAATCGACCTGTCCAGCGATATCGTCAACTTCTTTAATATCCTTTAAAACCATGGAACGGACGGTTTCCGGGATCGGAGTTTCCATAGCCCATCTTCCGGCGACCGCATCTTCATAGGTTTTGCCCTTGGAACGGGGACTTGCAGCAATTACGGCGATTTCAAACCACGGATGATTGGAAATGAGCTGGACAAACCGCTGCCCGACCATACCTGTGCCGCCGAGAACAGCAACTTTAAGTTTTTTCATGTGTTTTCCTTCCTTTCAGGATGACGGCGGTTGCGGGGCTTTCAGCAGCTTCCTTAAGACCGGTCAATATCCCTTGAATTATGTTGACACCAGTTGGCCCGCAGAGCATTTACTGCGGAATTTCATAACATTATACCATACTTGCGAAAAAAACTTTCCTATTGTTGGCATATCTTGTGCAAAACGACTTATATGCCACTATTGGAGCCGTATTTTTTGTTGACAATCTATTATTTTTTATAGAAGATTATTAATAAGGAGGTACTGATCATGAGTGAAGTTTTAGCAAAAGATGTCATCGAAACAGGGGATTCCGTCAACAAAGCCGCTGAAATGGAAGTGTCTGCAATGGAAGAAAAAAGTTACGAAACAAAGTCGTCCGCAGCAAGGTTTATGCCGATTCTGTGCCTGATCCTGCTTGCACTGTTAATTGTCTCCTTTTTTATGAATTCCGGGAAGGTTAAAGGCCTGAATAATACGATCGCCGGACTGCAGGGTGAACTGGCAGCCGTTACATCCGAACTGGATTCTGCCAAGGCCGAACTGGAAACAACTAATGCAGAACTGGCTGCTGCAGCCGACGAACTGGCTGTTACCAAGGGAGATCTTGACGTAGCGAAAGACGCTCTCATCTCCGCTTTTGATACGAACCAGATCCTCCAGGGAACCATTGATGAAGTGACTGAAAATGCCGAAAGCCTTCAGCGGACTGTGGAAGCTGTAAAAGACAAAATTCAGGAACAGGCTGAACTCGCGGTTGCAAACGGCGACGTTGCCAATGCCGATTTCTGGAACGCGAAGGCAGAAGAAGCTGCCGAGTCCGCTTCCAGGCTGACGACACTCTTCCAGGGCTTCGCCGGCTATACCGATACAGAGACCGCTTTCGGCGTAGAAGCTGAAACTGCAGAAGAAACGGCCGAAGCGGAAGCAGTCGAAGAAGCGGCCGAAGCGGAAGCTGTCGAAGAAGCGGCCGAAGCGGAAGCTGTCGAAGAAGCAGCCGAAGCAGAAGCCGTTGAAGAAGCAGTTGAAGCGGGAGCCGCGGAAGAAGCAGCTGAAGGCGAAGCCGCTGAGGAAGAAGCCGAAGCTGAAGCTGAGGAAGAAGCAACTGAAGGCGAAGCCGCTGAGGAAACAGTTGAAGCGGAAACCGCCGAAGAAGCCCCTGCAGAAGAAGCCCCTGCTGAAGATGCTGCTGAAGAAAAACCTGCCGCATAATCCCCCTGATCGATGAATTTTGCAAGAAATTAATACAAAAACACCGGACGCGCCGTCCGGTGTTTTTTATTATGGTTTAACCCTGGACTTCAGTAATACTATCCGCGGCTGAGAATCCGGGCAGTAATCCGGTTGGCCGCAAGGCTGATAATAACAGTAATAATCAGGAACAGAACAACACCTGTCCCCCATTTCCCTGGGGAAAGCATCCCTGTCGCAAGAAGTAAGTTAAGGACCGGCCAGTGATAGAGATACAGTTCGTAAGTAACGTCGGTTTTTACTCGTTTCGGCGGAAGGACAAACGCCGCTGAAACCGTTGTCAGGGACGTAAACACCGCGCGTCCGAGATCTGTATAATAGCCTGCCCGGAAAGGTGAAAAAAGACGGTAAGGGATATAAACGAGAATGAGCAGGGGCAAGCCTTTTTTCAGCAGCGGCAGTACGCTCTCTCTATACTCGCAGATACAGATGCCGCAAAGAAAATAGAAAGCGTACGGGATCAGCGTCCGTTCCAGAATTTTGCTCATCGCAGCGCCTGAAGGCCGGGAGGTTATCATTCCGCAGACGAGATTAATCAGAGCGGAAGCAAACAAAAGGATCCCCCATCCTTTCGCCCGCAGTTTTTTCAATGCCGGAAGAAACAATCCGGCCGCCAGATAAAACTGGATCAGTACAGAAATGCTCCAGAACGCGCCGTTTGCGCTGCCGGTGGCAAAGTCTTTGAGACATCCCGGCGTATAGGCGAGGCCTGCGGCCTGGACAGCTATCCAGATCCAGAAGCCTTTCTCCTTTACAATCCCGTCTTTCAGGACGATGATCAGCAGGGCGTTGAAGAACACCATCAGCCATATGGAAGGATAAATCCTGAGAAATCGTTTCTTTAAGAAAGCGTTCCTGTTTTCGGAGCGCTCCAGGGAAAGCGGAATCAGGAAACCGCTGATGGTAAACAGGATAACAACAGGGGTATACCAGGTTACGGCAGTATTTAGGAGCTGATTGGGAAGGAGTGCGGCCGACGTTCTTTCCGCTTCCGGATACAGGTTTCCGTAGGCGCCCGTAAAATGCAGCAGCATGACGCAGAATGCAGAAAAATAACGCAGAAAATCAAATGCGTTGTTTTTTGCTCCGGCGGCTTTAATCTCTTCTCCTGCCATTTTTCAGTCTCTCCGGAAAAGATCACGTGTATAAACCTTATCACTCACGTCGTCCAGTACCGGATCGTACCGGTTTGCGATGATGGCGTCCGCTTCTTTTTTAAAGCGTTCCAGGTCGTTGACGATCAGGCTGCCGAAGAACGTCGTACCGTCTTTCAGCGTCGGTTCATAGATGATCACTGACGCCCCCTTTGCCTTGATCCGCTTCATGACGCCCTGGATCGAACTCTGTCGGAAATTGTCGCTGTTGCTCTTCATCATCAGGCGGAACACGCCGACCGTCACATGTTTTTCAAGGCCTGCATCATAACTGGAACCGTCGCTGTAGGAATAATAGCCGGCGCGCTGCAGCACACGGTCGGCGATAAAATCTTTCCTGGTCCGGTTGGAGTCTACAATAGCCCGGATCAGATTGTTCGGGATATCGTGATAATTCGCCAGAAGCTGTTTGGTATCTTTGGGGAGACAGTAACCGCCGTATCCGAACGAAGGATTATTATAGAAATCTCCGATTCTCGGATCGAGACTGACGCCCCGGATGATGTTCGCCGTATTGAGACCTTTGATTTCCGAATAGGTATCCAGTTCGTTGAAAAAGGAAACCCTGAGCGCCAGATAGGTGTTGGCAAACAGCTTTACCGCTTCCGCTTCGGTAAAACTCATGTAGACTACGTCGATATCTTCTTTTTCCGCACCTTCCACAACCAGATCCGCAAACAGTTCGGCTTTTTCCCGGCAGCTGTCATTACAGCCGACGATAACACGGCTGGGATAAAGATTGTCGTAAAGAGCTTTCGATTCCCTTAAGAATTCGGGACTGAAAAGGATGTTCGGATTACCGGTTTCTTTCCGGATGCTTTCCGTGTACCCTACAGGCACCGTGCTTTTTATGACGATCGCGGCTTCAGGGTTGACGGCCGTTACCTTCTGTATAACGCTGGTGACTGCGCTGCAGTCGAAATAATTGAGTTTTGAGTCATAATTGGTCGGTGTCGAAACGATAATCAGGCCGGCATTGCGGTAAGCAGTCTCCTCGTCCGTCGTCGCATCCAGCTGAAGCGGTTTTTCCGCCAGATACCGTTCAATGTATTCGTCTTTGATCGGACTGATCCTCCGGTTGATCTTATCTACTTTCTCAGGAAGAACGTCTACCGCCGTAACCTGGTGATGCTGAGAAAGCAGTACCGAAATAGACAGACCGACATAGCCGATGCCGGCGACTGCGATATGGAGGTTTTCTTTTGTCTGAATCATTATTCATTCAACCTTTCGTAATAATGAGTCTGTCGGGCTCAGATCCGGCGGAGGAATGCCCGGATGGCCCATCGGATCAGGCAGAGCGCGGAATAAGGTACCGAGAGCTGCGCGATCTGCCGGTACAGGTTCCAGATCCTCTGTACCGCTTTCAGTTTGTTTCCGGAAAGCGATCCGGCAGGCCGCCTGTAAATAACAAGCGTTTCATCCAGCCCCCGGGCGGTGATGCCGGTCTTTAAAAGGCTCCACCATAGGGCCGTATCTTCCGAAGCAATATCGGGCATATAAAGCTGCTCTTTCGGGATCAGCTGTGTATCAAATAAAACCGTGCTTGTAAAAATAATGGTCCGGTATAACGCTTCCTTAAACATCAGCGTATCGGGTACGTGAACAACCCGTCCGGTCGGCCGTGCCTCTTCATCACCGAATTCATATGAACAGAAAACAAACGGCACGTTTTCCGCCTCCATAAAGGCAAGTTCACGGGACAGTTTTTCTGCAGCCCACAGATCGTCCGCATCCAGGAACGCAATATACCGCCCGGCTGAAACGTCAAGTCCTGTGTTCCGGGCCCTTGCCGCCCCGCCGTTCTGCGTAAGTTCAATGAGCCGGATCCGTTTCTCTTCCGGATGATCTGAGAGATATGACCGGATAATCCGGACACTGTCGTCCGACGAACAGTCATTGACCAACAAAAGCTCCCAGTCTGTGTAAGACTGGGAGACGACGGATTTTATCGTTTGCAGAATGTAGGGTCCGGCATTATAAACCGGGACGATAATGCTGATCATATGTGCCCTTATTCTCTTCTGCCTGGCCTCGTCATCTGCTCCATAGTATTATAACGCTTTCATTATATCATAAAGGGCTTCAGACAGTATCATAACCTGAACAGCCCGTATCCGGAAACGAACGACGGATACGGGCTGTATGAGAGTCAAAACTTGAGTATTCAGGATACGGCTGCTGAAATTACTATTCAGGGATTTCAGTCAGGCCGAACATTGAACCGAGATACAGGAAACCGGCATAACCGTTTCCATCCTTCAGGGCCTGTGCGTTTGTCCCGGCAGGAACCGCGACTTCGTACTGTTTGCCGCCGTATATGAAATCTATCACCAGTCTCACGTCCGGACGCGCTGTCAGTCCGTCCAGCGCTACCGAGTACAGGCTGATCCATTTATCCGTGCTGACCCTGACTTCTGAGCCGGGAAGCGCAGCCTTGATTTTGTCCGCGATTTCTTTATTGAATGCCACATAGCCGGTGATCGGGATTCTCTGAGAGACCTCACCGCACTTACTGCAGGCATAGATCATCTCTCCGTCAGAATCCGGAGTGGCTTCCTTAACCGTCTCCCATACATAACAGTGCTCATGGCTGTGAGAACCGCCGGAATCTGATCCGCCTTCTTTTTCAATGATGAACGTAACCACAGGCCCGTCCCCGTCAGTGAACACCGGCTGAAGCGTATGGTCTCCTTCGGGAAGCGTTTCGAGATAGTCGGCATTCAATTCAACGTTGAGACTTCCCCGGCTGATTATATATCTCTTCCTGCTGAGTTCAGTGCCGTCAACCAGGAGTTTCACAAACGACTGGAACGTCAGATCGTCAGACACTTTGCGGGTAAACCTGAATCGTAAAGGCTTTAAGGATTTCTTCTTGAATATGACGTCCGGGATACCGTCATAAATATACGTCTCGTCGCTCTTGGACTTCCATACGTATTTGATATTGAGATCTTCTGTCAGAAGGATCATGGTCGACGTATGGGCGGCTACCTTCTTTCCGTTGATGTCATAGTAATCAAATTCCATACCGTCGGGAGCCCTGACAATATTGTCCTGCGGAGACGGAAGGTAGTCATACCAGTCGGAACGGTCTGCCCTGACCTTTTCGCTGTCCACCCAGTCGGGGCCCTTAATCCCTCCGTTCGCGTCATAAGTGACCGTATAATAATTAATCGGCTTCCAGAGGTACTTGATCGTCTGGTCCTTTATGATCAGGAACTGGACGGCCGTGGACGGGGCAACCCTTGTTTGGGCGATTTCATAACAGTCAAATTCCATTCCGTCCGGAGGCGCCACGTCTTCAACATGATAATTAGGGGTAAACCAGGCCTCCGGTGCCGCCGTGGCACTATCATTTATTGTTACGGTGGTGCTGCTTACAAAATTAGGACCCGGTGTGCCTCCGTTCGGATCAAAAGTGATCGTATATGTTGTCGCGAATACAGCCAGCCCCAGTCCGGGAATGAGAAGCGCAAGTAAGACAGCTGACATGATTGAACTGATCAGTTTCTTTTTCATAATCCCCCCTCTTGTTTCGCCCGTAAACATTTACAGTTACATAACTGCCGGAAGCAAATTGCCTGACAATAAAGGAATACGAGAACTAATTATTTATCAATTATAGCCCGTTTCTATGAAGATACAATCTTTTGGAATACAGAATCCGACCCGAACCATAAAAAAACTCCGTGTATTACTGAATACACGGAGTTTTTCGAAGCTGGAAAAGGGACTTGAACCCTCGACCTACTGATTACGAATCAGTTGCGCTACCAACTGCGCCATTCCAGCTTATCAGTTCCGCTGTCGTGTGACAGCTTAAGTATTGTATCACGGGTTTACGAAAAAGTG